>OIZR01000108.1_pt1 | contig 73770 bp, 61 predicted proteins | sample 1588591 | NCBI WGS metagenome assembly OIZR01 (sample SAMN03283249) | human gut metagenome | biome: human-associated habitat; material: feces | host: Homo sapiens | place: USA | collected 2013 | reverse complement strand
CTGTTACCTCCACATTCTTTTTTATTTTGAATGTCCGCAAAATCCGTCCTACATCTGAAGGTCGCCACGGACAATCCACATCGTGAAGTGCGATAAGTTTATCCTGCACATTCGTTCCTGCTCCCATCTTCTGAGTAGAGCCAAGAAGCACCCTGACTTCTCCCTTGCGGGTCTTTTGGAACAGTTCTTTTTTCTTCATATCCGTGTCGGCTTCGTGTATGAACTTCACTTCACTTTCAGGAATACCTCTCTCAATCAGCTTCTTTCTGATGTCGTTATAGACGGAAAATGTGCCGTCATTCTTCGGCGTGGAAAGGTCACAAAACACAAGCTGTGCCGATTTCTTGTCGGCATTTTCTTTCCATATCCGATAGATGTTATCGACGCAGGCATTGATTTTACTGCCCTCAAAATCAGGCAGCATATCGTTTAGCATACGCTGGTCAAGAGCCAGTTTTCTTCCGTCATTCGTGATTTTCAGCATATTATCTACGCTTGAATCCACACCGCCGCCACGCACCTGCTCGGCTCTCTCTGCAAGGGAAGCAACCATTTCTTTCTGCATTTCTGACGGCTTTACTGCAATGTTATGGTACTTTGCTTCCGGTACTGGCAGGTTCAACATATCCGCTGTCTTAATGTCCGCTATCTCCTTGAACATCGCCATTAGTTCAGGCAGGTTATAGAATTTTGCGAACCTTGTCTTTGCTCTGTATCCTGTTCCTTCGGGAACGAGTTTGTCAAGATGATTTTTGTAAGTTTTCTAAATTCAAATATTTATCCGCTGAAAAATCTCCCAACATCTCGTGTCTGCATATTTCTTGAAACACCGTATTCAAAGGCTTCTTCGCACTTTCCGATTGCTTCACATTTACAATAAAAGTGGTTTTACCTATTCGTGTTGTATAAGATAAAGTGTTTTCTTTCATATCGTCCGTTTCTCCTTTTCATAAATTGACTGTGGGGCATTCCGTTTAGAACACCCCACAAATACAGCCTGTTTCATCTGAACATATCAAGAAGTCATTAAGTTGCAAGTACAATGGAAATGGTTATCTTTCCATACCACGCTTGTTTCTTCGTGCCTTGATACGCTCCTGTCTTTCTTTTTCCCTTGCTTCTTTTTCGGCTCGTTCCTGTGCTTCCTTAAAAGAAAAAAGTTGCTTCACTTTTTCGGTAAAAAGTTTAGCAACTTCGGGGAAATGCTCCAACGCTTCAAGAAAAGGTCTGCACTTTTCTTTCAGTTCGTTGTATTTGGTTTTCATTCTTTCCAGTGCATTTGCACTGTCAAAATATTTCTGTCGGTAATAATTTGCACTCTGCTCCAATTTATTGATTTCCGCACGACTGGTAATGCCCTCTTTGGCAAGGGAAGTCAGCTCAGAATAATCCTCTTTGGAGATTGCCATTTTACCTGTGATTGTTTTCTGCCCCATACTGTCAATCTCGTTTAAGGTTTTGGAAATATGACGGGCAGGCTCATACTTAACCTGTTCCTTTTGAATACGCTTCTGCAACTTCTCCAATCGCTCTTTATCCTGTTTGATTTGATATTGCAGGGAAGTCAAATGCTCTGCCGTACTTCCGTATTCGCCACGCTGAAAGCCTTTGAACCCTTGTTCCGTCATATAGTGAAACAACTCATCTTGCAGTATGCTGTACGAAGCTCGGAACATCGGTTTCCCGTTCTTTCTTAGCAATGGATTTCCTTTTTCATCGGTCAGCGGAATATCCGATTTCCATTTCTTTGAATGGCTTATCTGATTAACAACCGCCTTGACCGTTCCTCGCAGTTCGGGGTCTTTGCAACGCTTACTCCATAAGATTTCTTTCTCCACCACAGGCAGAACCATAGCGTGAAGATGATAGTGGTAAACCTCTTTTCCAAGTTCTTCGGTTGCCGCTACATTGATTTCATCAGCGTGCATTACTGCCGATATAACATTGTCAGCACCGAATTTTTCTTCGATGAAATGATAGGCTTCTTCATAAAACTGCTTTGCGTATTCATAACCACCGTTACGCTCGAAGTACATCGTGTTCACATCAATCACAATCTCATTAAAGAGTGTTGCGTCTTTCCTTAACCCACGAAGCGACACCTGCCCGTCTGTTTCCATCTGCTTTAACTGTTCCATATAGGTCGGGGCAGTCGGTTTTTTGAAATGCACATTAAAGGGTATTCGTTCCACAATTACATTCATATTTTCATAGGTTTCATTCTTGCGTTCGTTGTGCCTTTCCGCCTTGCTCACATCAGAAGCGGTGTACTGTTTTACCCTTGCACAACTCATATCTGCCTTGTTGGTTTTTGCCATTTTACTCTCCTTTCCAGACAGGGGCGAAGCCATTACACAACATTCTTTGAATGTGTGTAACCCACTATGACACTTTCAGACTTCGTCTGCAAAGATGTCGTGGGCAAGGGAGTTCCCCCTTGACCTCCTTATGATACCTCAATCATAAAAACAGACTGTCCACTCATCAGACAGCCTGCATTATTCTCTCGGTATATCGCCCATCGGCAAAGACCAGTACCACAGAAAGCCTTTCTTTTTGGAGATAACTCCTGCTTTCTTCTTTGCCTTTTTGATGGTCGATTTCTTGAACCCTGCGGCTTCAAGTCTTTCTTCGCAATCCGAAGAAAGCATTTCTCCGTCTTTCAGCATTTCCAAAAGAAATTCTTTTGCCTTGATTTCCTTATCGTTCGGTCTGCCCATTTTAGGGGCAAGGGATTGGAACGCTTCTTCTGCTGTCATTTCCATTTCAGAGATAAAGTCCACTCCTTTTTCTGCAACCTCAAAGAGAATTGCAGAGCCTGTCGGGGCAAGGTTGGATTTCACTTGCACCATATATCTTTCCGCTGGTGCTTCTTTGTTCGGTGTGCGTGTGATTGCAAGAATACTTCTTGCAGCACCCGCAATATCAATAGAACCATTGGTACGATAAAGTGGATTGGTATCTCTCATCTTGTTCATATGAGCGATAATCACGATTGCACAGCCAGTATTCTTCGCAACCGCAATCAGATGATTAAACTCTGCTCGTGTTTCGTTGGCATTGTTCATTGAACAGTTCTCTCCGATATAGGAACTCATCGGGTCAAGAATTAAAAGTTTTGCGTGATACCTTTCGATTGCTTCAGCAATACGGTTATCCCCAAAGGATAAAGACTTTTCATCTTCCTTGATGAAGATAAGATTTTCTCCATTCCCACCGGCTGAATTAAATCGGGGTACTACCGTATCGTCTGCGTCATCTTCCGTTGTCTGATAGATGATAGTCATAGGCTCGGTTTCTTCCGTTTCAGTAAAGGGCAGAGGTTCGCCCTTAGAGAGTAGGGCGGCAATGGAAAGCATTAACTTGCTTTTTCCATCGCCCGGATCGCCCTGCAACAGCGTAACCTTGCCGAACGGAATATACGGATACCACAGCCATTTCACTTCTTTCGGTTCGATTTCACTTGCCTTGATAACTTCAAGAGGTACATTTACATTCATTTCATTTTCCGTCTGCTTCATTGTTCTTCGTTCTCCTTTTCGATAAATACTTCGGGCAAAGCACTACGATACAGCGGAAACTCTGCTTGCAGTCATTACTGCACTTTCTGCAAAGTTCGTTGTAGGTAATGCGATTTCTTTCATTCAGAAACAACGCCCACTCTTGTTTCCGTTTCTTGCTCATTCTCGGCATATCAATCCTCCTTTCCGCCTGAAAACAAAAAAACCACAGGGAAGATACTTACTGCCTTGTTTCTGTCATTTTTCGGGGCGAAAATCGGGCAAAATTGCCTTTCTAAGCCTTTCAAAAAATCACACAAGGTATTCGTACTAACCTGTGGTTATGTATGAAATTGTGGGGTTTTGGGTAACAGAAAACACCGTATTTCTACGATGTTTTCTGTCACATATATTCTATTTAAGATACTGACAAACTGGGATTGTCTAAAATAGTAAAGCCGTACCGCTTACTATTTTTTCTTTTACTGCTGAAACAGTATCTTTGATTGAATGCGTCATTAACTTGTTTCATTAAATCATATATATCCATTTGTACCACCATTTATAAAACTTTCTTTATTTTATCAACTTGTTCTTCTACTTCTTCCGGATAGTTTTTAACCATATCATCACTTCCTTAATTTTTCATCTTTGCGAGTTCTTATATAAATCTCTTTTCTACCTTTTTCTATAAAATCAGGTCTATTATTTTTAATACCATATACAATAGTTTCAATAGGATAATATTGTTCTACTACATCTTGATATTCTTTCGCTTTTGAAATATCAATATTACCATATAATCTTAATATATCTTCTCCAAAAGATACACCAATTTCTTCTTCACTATCTTCTAGTAAATATATGAAATCACAGTATTCATCTATAATTCCAGAATCTCCAAAATCTATTACACCACATAATCTATTTTCATCATCAAGTAATAAATGATTACAACTAAAATCATTATGGCATAAGCATTTTTTACCATCAAATATAGTTGTACTATGTAATCTTTGCATAAAGTCTTCTACATATTGTTTTTCAATATCAGTAAGACTATCATATATTGTGTCTTTGAGTAATTGATATTCTTCCAAAACATTTTGTTTATTGTCTATCGTATACAAACTTATTTCACTATAATCTAAATCGTGCATTTGTCTTAAAAACATAGCAATATCTTGCTTTAATAATTCTTGCTTTTCTTTTGATAAAGCAAAATATATTTCTGGTGTTAAAAAAGTTCCTTTTATTTCTTTATAACCTAATATAGAAATATCATCACTAAAATATGAATATTTTACATTTGGTATTTTTATATTAGTATTTAATCTTTGATTTAAGAAATCATAAATTGCTTTTTCTTTTTCATATCCTTTTTTCTTATTAGCACTAAATTTTGTTTTAAATATGTATTCTCCATTTACTAAATATGCTACACTATCATATCCACTACCAATTACCTTAATACTTTCAACTTTAAAATCTTCAAAGTAATGTTCTATTAAGTATTTCATTGCTTTAACATTTGTAACATTATCATCATACCTATATTCCATTAAATAGCAATCTTCTTTTTTACCCTCGTGCAACTCGTGTTCTGGCAAATCTTCAATTATTCTAAATCCAGATTTCTGATATGACCTAATTGCTCTTGGATTATTCTTATGAGGGTCTAAAATAACTGCATTAGCATTTCTTTCTTTTTTTAAAAACTCAAAAATCATTTTTGTATATTTTGAGCCAATGCCTTTACTCCAATATTCAGGTTCTCCTATAAACTGATCCATTCCATAAACTATTTCATTTGTTTTTGGATAATGATAATCAGAATAAAGTTCATCATACATTTTATATACTTGTCCATATCCAATAGGAACATTATCATATTCTATAATTACTCTAAATACTTCATCTTCCCATTTTTCAGTATAATGCTCTTTTAATGATTCTAATGTATATTTTTTATCTCTACCACCATAAAATTCTAATACTCTATCATCAGTTAACCATTTTAGCATTAAAGGAAAATCATCATTTGTCAAAGTTCTTATTCTTATTTTATCTTGTACTATTTCCATTAATTTTCCTCCCTAAAATCATACACATACACTACTTCATCATCTGCGTCATTTATTCCTCCTGCTTTTTCATAACATTTACAAGCAGAAATATTACTTCTATTTGTTATTAAAAACATTTCATAACAATCAATAGTTTTAGCATAATCACGAGCAAATGATATTAAACCTGTTCCATAACCTTTGCCTTGAAAGTCTGGCATAACATCAATAGCGTCAAGATAGAATACTTTTCTTCCATCTGGTTTTAATAAAATATAACCAAAAGCAAAACCTACTATCTTATTATTTATCTTTGCAATAAATCCAAAATCATTTTTATTATCTATAAATTTTTTTAAAACATCTACATTATATTTTGTATTTTCATCATCAACAAAATCTAGCATAAGTTCCAAATCTTGTTCTTCTAATAATTTATATTCCATCTATCTCAACTCCATCTACTATTTTATTTTCTAATTTTATTAGTATTTACACAATCATTAATTAAACTAATTGCTTCCCCAGCAAATTCCTTTAATCTTGTATTATCATAACTATTATTTGTATCACTTAAATAATCTTCCATAGCATTTTTAATAACATCATTATAATTTGAATCCATATTTTCTAATGCCCATTTACCACCATCATATTTTGATAAAGTTAAATCATCTCTGATTAGTGCATAAAATCTACCTTGATTCATCTATATTTTACCTCCACAACTTCGGATTTATCTCGCTGATTTAGACGTATTGTACCATATTTTTGTGAATTTTTCAACTTAGCCACTTCGATTATACTCACGACTTAATAACTTCTTAAATACTTCCCGAAAAAGAAAAACTGCCATCCGTTAAGACAGCAGTTCCTTTTCGGCTGGTATGCTATTAAGAATACACAATATCGTTCAATACAATCTCATCTGCACAGGCTCGGATATTGTTCATCAATCCTATCCATTTCATCATATCCTTTCCTTTCAGTTCTTCCGTCACACCCTGCTTTCTTGCCATTTCCTTTATCAGATACTCCGCCATATCACACGCCGAAGTATCAATATCGGCAAGGTGTTCATATAACTTTCCGCTTGTAAGCAGATTGATATACAAGATTTTCCTGTGTTCCCTTAAATATCTTTCCCTCATTCTTCCGTATTTTGTGAGAGTGGGCGGTTCTTCGTTTTCTATCGTCAAGCAGGGATAGTAATAATCTCCGATGAGTTCGTACTGGATACCGGTTCTTTCGTCTGTAATAAATCTTTGCATTTTGATTTCTCCTTTTGCTTCTTATGGTAAAATTCCAAAGATTTTTCGTTGTGATTTTGTTTTTGACATTCTTCGGAACAGAATTTCTGCTGACTGTGTGTAGGCCAGTAGGTACTGCCACACACAGCACAGACACGCTGACGATAATAATGATTTCCTTTTTCTGCTTCTCTGTCGGCTTTCTTTTGGTCTTGCCTTGCCTGATAGCAACAATCCTTTGAACAGAATATCTGTCGGTTGCTTGTAGGTACAAACTCCTTTTGACAATGGGGGCATACCTTTGCTTTTACGATTTCTCCACCGTTTTCAGCGAGTTTTTTCGCCTTTCGCTTCTCTCGGTAAACTTTTTCACGCTCACGCTGTTTTGCCAGTCGTTCCATTTCAATCTGTTCTTCCTGTGCCTTGATTTCAGCAAGTTCTTCTTCTGTGTAGGCAATATCGACCTGCCCCACATAGTTGAAATAAATATCAACCTTTTGTGTCCTTGCTTTTCCCACACCCTCTGCTTCATAAACCACAATCTTGTCAATGAGTTCGGCAAACATCAAATCGGAAATTTCTGTCGGCTCTTTGCACTTGCGTATCAAAGAAATGAAATGCTTAATATCAACCGTATTCGCCTTTTCTTCGGTCAGTTCCTTTTGCATTTCCTCAATTTTCGTTTCCAGTTCAGCCTGCTCATCATCATACTGCTTCATTAGTTGCTTGTACTGTCTTTCGGGCAGTAATCCCGAAACAAGATTTTCATACAACCCACGAATAAGTTTTGACAGTTCATCGTATCGCTTCTGAAAACGCTGCAACTCCGATTTATTGTGCTTTGGCTTTTCTGTCTGCTTTTCGTTCCACAATACTTGAAGTTCCTTTGCAAAGGCTTCTTCGTCATTCAGAACAAATCTTGATAATCGTTTTACAGTCGATAATATCAAGGCTTCAACATTATCAGCACTAATCGAATGGGCAGTGCAGGAGTTTACTCTGCTGGCATACCCACCGCAACGGTAAGAATACTGTAACGAACGGTCTTTTTTACTGTAATGCGTTTGCAAGGTCATTCTTCTGCCACAGTCAGCACAGAACAGATAACCGCTTAAACGATTGCTGTGCGTTCCTCTTGCCGCTGTTCTGTTGGCTCGTTTCTTTCGCTTCTGAACGCTGTCCCAAAGTTCCTGCGAGATGATAGGCTCGTGCGTATTATAAAATACATACTGTTCATCTTCATCGGTATTTTTCCTTTTGTGCAGTTTGAAATTGGTGCTGACCGACTTACGCAAAACAGTATGACCAAGATATTCCTGTCTGCTCAAAATCGCTCTTATGGTTGACATTCCCCAAGTATATGGGTCTGAAAACTTCGTTCCATTATACTGTTCGGGGTGATATTCCTTTGCGTGTGCTGCCGGAATTAAAACCTTTTCTTCGGTAAGCAATTCAGCGATTGCTCTCGGACTTTTGCCCTCGTTGGCAAGCAGAAAGATACGCTTTACCACCTCAGAAGCCACAGGGTCAACGACAAGCGTTTGTTTGTCGGTTGCTAATCGGTTATATCCATAGGGAATAGAACCGCTACATCGCTTTCCGTCTTTCATACGGGCATCAAATACAGCCTTGATTTTATTGCTTGTGTCTTTGGCATACCACTCGTTCATTATATTCAAAAACGGGGCAAAGTCATTATCCGAAGCATTGTTGCTGTCAATACTGTTGTTTATTGCAAGAAAACGGACATCTTTCTGTGGGAACAGAACTTCCGTATAAAAGCCGACTTGCAGATAGTTTCGTCCTAATCGGCTCATATCCTTAACAATAATCGTTGCGACATTTCCTGCTTCTACTTCCTTAATCAGTTCTTGAAAACTCGGACGATTGAAATTCACACCCGAAAAACCATCGTCAGTAAAATGGCGAATATTCGTGAACCCATTTCTGCGAGCATAATCTTCCAAGTATTTCTTTTGGTTGGTGATTGAATTTGACTCACCATTGAGGTCATCATCTCTTGATAAACGCTCATAGAGTGCTGTAATCTTTGAAGTCCTTGACATTCTCTTATCCTCCTTTCTTTATGTAATCTGTTTTGGTATTAAAAGTATTACTCCCTCTACCAATAGGAGAAAATAGGGATACAAAGCGGAACTGTTTTTCAAAGAATCAAAAAAATATTTTTTGAAATTCTGCAACCGACTTTGATAACCTATTTTCAATTTAGGAACGCATTATTTATCGTCCTACTAAAGTATAGCCCTCCGGTGTAAGTTCCACTGCCGTAATGGTTTCTCCGAAAGTGGATGCCCAGGCGTCAAAGTGCTGCAACCCATTTTTCACAAGCGTGTTGTACTGCAAATATCGCTGTATTGTATAGAGTTCCACCATGCTGTTTGAGATAGGTGTACCCGTTGCAAATACGGTTCCTCGACCTCCGGTAATCTCGTCAAGGTAACGACACTTCATAAAGAGGTCGGAAGATTTCTGTGCTTCCGTCTGTGCGATACCGCCCACATTACGCATTTTTGTATAAAGATAAAGGTTCTTGTAATAATGGCTTTCATCAACAAAAAGCCTGTCTACACCAAGTTCCTCAAAGGTTACAACATCATCTTTTTTCGTCTGGTCATTGAGTTTATCAAGTTTCTGCTTGATAGATTTCTTTGACTTTTCAAGCTGCTTTATGGAGAAGTTTTCCCCTCGGTTTCGCTTGAGTTCTGCAATTCCTCCAGTTATCTCCTCAAGCTGCTGTTCTAAGATTGCCCTCTGTCTTTCAATGGACATCGGGATTTTCTCAAACTGTGAATGTCCGATAATAACGGCGTCATAATCTCCGGTTGCAATCCTGCCGCAGAACTTTTTACGATTCTTGGTTTCAAAATCTTTCTTTGTTGCGACAAGGATATTCGCCGCCGGATAGAGCTGCAAATACTCAGCCGCCCATTGTTCGGTCAAGTGATTTGGTACAACAAACAGTGACTTATTACAAAGTCCAAGCCTTTTCGACTCCTGTGCTGCCGCTACCATTTCAAAAGTTTTTCCTGCTCCGACTGCGTGTGCAAGAAGCGTATTTCCTCCGTAAAGGATATGGGCAACCGCATTTTTCTGATGTTCCCTGAGTTCAATTTCAGGGTTCATACCATTGAAGATGATATGACTTCCATCATACTCACGAGGTCTGACGCTATTGAATTTCTCATTGTAGGATTTGCAAAGTCTTTCCCTGCGTTCAGGGTCAGACCATATCCAGTCCTGAAATTCCTGCTTAATCATTTCCTGCTTCGACTGAGCAATCGCTGTTTCCTTTTTATTCAGGACAGCCTTTTTCCTGCCCTCATCATCTTCGATATAATCAAAGATACGCACATCTTTTAAGTTCAGCGTTTCCTCAATAATCTTATAAGCATTGATGCGGGAAGTTCCGTAAGTGTTATATGCCCTTACATTTCCTTTGTCATAGGATTTGCCCTCAATATTCCACTCACTCGTAAATGGAGAGAAGTGAACTTTGATATTCCACTGTGCATAGCGTGGTGTTTCAAGCAAATGAAAGATAAACTCCTGCACATCGTCTGGTGGCAGCCAAGTTGCACCAAGTCGCACGGAAATTTCACTTGCAGTCAGGTCTTTCGGCTGCACCTTTTGAAGTGCTTCCACATTGACCTTATAATCTTCCGGATAGAGTTCTGCCGAGTTCTTTGCAATTCTCAGCTTCTCCCTGACATTACCCGAAAAGTATTCATCAGCCATCAGATACTTCGGTTCGTAAGAATTTCCATACTCATAAAGCGGATTTAAGAAGATAACACCCTTTAAGTCCTCAAAGATTTCATTCTCCGATTTACCGGAAAGCTCCATCATATAGTCCATATCAATCGTGGCTTTTTCTCCAAGAGATACCGCCAATGCTTCGCTTGCCGTATCAACAGAAGTAACCGGAGTATGCGGCTTAATTGTCCTCTTAGAAAACATATCAGCCTTACGCTCCAGTTCTCCGTCCTCTCCGATTATCTCCAATGCGGAAAGCAAAGAGAATGAACTATCCTGCGAGAAAGCAGAAGTATTTGCACGGCTGTTAATGAGTCCGTACTTACCTGAAAAGGTATCATAAAGTCTGTTTAATCGTTCCTGCTCCGTTTTGATTTCGCTGTCAGGGTAATCTTCTGTCTGCAATTCAATCAGCGTTCTGACGGAATTTCTAATAGCAATCATACCCTTAATTCGGTTCTCTGCGGTTGCCGACACTTCCACCGGAGTCATACGGGAATTTTCACGATAATAGATTTTATCGTCTACCACCGTATAGGAAAAGTTTCTCACTGTCGGGTCTGCCGGAATAGAATTATCTTCCTCCTCCAGTTCTTCCTCAATTTCATATTCTGTGATTTCTCCGTGAATATTTGCTACTGCTTCATCAAGCTGTGCTGCAAGGTCTGCATTTTCATACGGCACACAAGTTGCTTCCATACCGAAACGCCCCGATACCATTTTCATTTCTCCGAGTATCATTTCGGGGTGCTGCACAAAATAAGAGTTCATCTTAATTCCGTTCTCATCGGTATCAAGATGAACCCAATCCGGCTCAATATCTATCAGTCTGTCACGCTTTTGCAGGATAAGAATATCTGAAACAACTTCCGTTCCTGCATTACCCTTAAAGGTATTATTCGGCAATCGAATTGCTCCAAGAAGCTCTGCTCTCTGTGCAATATACTTTCGTACTGCTAAAGTTTCCTTATCCATTGTGCCTTTGCTCGTTACAAGAGCCATCACACCGCCGGGTCTTAACTTATCAAGGGACTTGGCAAAAAAGTAATCGTGTATCAGGAACTTATGCTTGTCGTATCTTTTATCTGATACCTTAAAATCTCCAAAAGGCACATTTCCTACCACTCCATCAAAGAAGCTGTCCGGCAGATTTGTTTCTTCAAATCCTTGTGCCGCAATGGTTGTTTTCTGATAAAGCTGCTGTGCAATCCCTGCGGAAATCGTATCAAGTTCCACACCGTAAATCTTACTGTTCTGCATTGCGTCCGGCAGCATACCGATGAAATTACCGATACCGCAGGACGGCTCTAACAAGTTGCCTTCCTTAAAGCCCATTTGCTCCATTGCCTTATAAATGGCTGTGATAACTTCAGGCGGCGTGTAGAACGCAGTCAATGTGCTTTCTCTTGCCGAAGCATATTCCTCCGGTGTTAATACCGAAGAAAGTTCCAGATATTCAGTTGCCCACGCTGAATTATTTTCATCAAAGGCTTCTGAAAGCCCACCCCAACCGACATACTTTGATAAGATAATCTGTTCTTCAGGAGTAGCAAATCTGTTTTCTTCCTGACATTTTTTAAGAAGCTGTATCGCCATAATATTTCTGCGGAAGCGTTCCTTTTTACCAACTGTTTCAACCTCATTTTCTCTGAGATTAAAGGTGTGACGTTCTGCCATAGACACATCAGGGTGCAAGTCAAAACCTTTGACTTTTTTCTTCTGCTCCCAAACGGGAACTACCGTCTCAGGCTCTTTTTCATTTCTTTCTTCGGCAGGTTCTTCCTTTACAATCAAATGCTCATTCATCGGATTCTCACGCACTTTTCTGTCAAACTCTGTGCGTGAAAATTCCTTATTGAACAGTGGCATATCATAGTCATAGAGCATTACTCTCTCATCATCAACAGATAAGATTTCGTACTCAGAAGCACCGATATACACCTTATCGCCAAGATGATATTCATATTTCACATCTTGCGATATTTCCGCTTCTTCAGGTTCTTTTTCGGCTAGTTCCTGCTCCGGTGGTGCATTAGAGAGTATCTCACGGTTTCTTTTCGTTTCCTCGATTTTGGCTCTGCGTTCCTCTTGACTTTCAAGCCACTGAGGATAGCGTTCTTTTTCCTTTGGATTTAAGTATCTGTCCATTCGGATAAGTTCCCCGATACGCTTCTCCACCTGCGACCACGAAAGCGTGATATGTGGCTTCTCTTTACCGATGCCTTTCGTAATCGTAATACCTTTTCCATCGTGGCTCTCATCAATGCCTGCTCCGATTATTACTGGATAAGAGCCGCCCCAACCGTACTCATTTTTTAAGAAGTCTGCGTTTTCTTTTGCTGAAAGGCTTTTTTCAAACTGCTCATAGATACGCATTTTTCCCTCAGAAAATCCGTTTCCATTCGCAAGAATAGCGTCGATAATCTCCTGCGAAAAAGTAAAGGCAGAGGTTTTCTTTTCCTCTGCCCGACCGTCTAATATGAATGTCATCTGACCGTCCATTGACGGTAATGGTTTTATGCTGTCACTTAATTCTCCCAGTAATCGCATAGCTTCAAAATGTCGAGCAATAACAGCCCAATCATAAAAGCTCTGTGCGGTTCTGCTGTCGTATTTGCCCTCCCACAAATGCAGAACGTTTTCAAAGGTCTTGTACCCTACTGTCCTGCCATCCTCTAAAGTAAGCTCGGTATAATCATTATTGAAAATACTCTTTATATACTCTGTGCGGTCTTTGTTATCAGGATTACGTTCATAATAATCTTTGATTTCTTCCAGACTAGCCGACAAATGTGGTGTCGTTCTGAGAATTTCATTGATTACTTCATCACGTCCAAAAAACGGAAGGCTTTTATCCTCGTGCGTTCTGTCGCAATACTCTAAGCGAATATCACTTCCGCTTTCACGATTTCCTGTGCCGAGCTGCGAAGAGAGTTCATCAGACGAACCCATTTCATCATATCCTCCGCTTTCATCTGTTCGGTCACTCCCTCTTTCTGTGCCATCTGGCTCAGGATTGTTTCCTCCATCTTGCTGGCTCTCTGTTCCACTTCCGCCAAGTGCTGTGTCAGTTCGCCCCTCGTCAGGAGATTGTAATAAAGGACTCTGTGATGTTCCTTCAGAAACTCTCTCCTCATCTGAGCGTATCTGCCCAGCGTCACTTCCGGCTGCTGTGGAAGTTTCAGGTTCGGAAGGCTGTAATCGCCCACCATCGTGTAGGTCAGTTCGTTCATTGTCCAAACTCCTTTCGTCGTTATTTTCAACCTTATTGTATTCATTTCTGTCCTGACCGACAATTATGCGATTTTGACGGTTGAGTGCAGTAATTGTTTTAGATATTTCCGTTAATCCCATTTCTGCAATATCACTGGTAGCAAATCCAAGTGCATTGAGTGTTTCCTGCGTATTGAAGTTAGTAACATCTCTGAAATCATCAAGTTCAAAATAACCGTCCGTATCAACGCCAAGCCTTGACATCATCATATATGCCACACTATTTGTCACGACATTTTTATAAATGAAAGCCACAATATCCTCTTCCACTTCCTCGAAGGAACTGCCCTCGGTTGCATAGTAAAGGTCTTGCAGATAATCAGGGATATTATCCTCTGCCGCATTTCTTGCTGCTCCCATAATTGCTTCGGCAAGACTACTCTTATTCTCAATCTCTCCGAAAGTGCTTTCCAATGTTTCAATCACATCAGCTTCGTATTCCTGACGCATATCCCAAATCGGGACTGTTCTTGAATATCTGCTTTCGTGAGTATCTGAAATGTCAAAGTAATGTGTCAGTCTTTGCCGTGAACGGTTTTCATCAGCAAAAACAGCAATACCTCTTGCACCTCGGTTGACCCATCTGCCAAAAATTTTGTTCCACTGCTCTATCTCAAGAACCGCCGTTGCATCAGGTCGCTGTGCATATACAAGTAGCTGCTCGTCATAACGTAACTTATAATTTCGGCAAGCCGAAGCCAAGAATGCCTGCCAGTTCTGAGGATTTGACACAACCGTTTTGCAGGTGCGGTTGTAAAGCTCAGAAATAAGGTCATATTTTCGTGCCATTACTCTTGCACCTCCTTATCGCTGTTTTTCTCTGTTTCTGGTCTTGTTTTTTGACGGTTCGGATTGATTGATAGGTTCAACTTTGCTTCCATTAAGCTCCATTTTTTCAGCAAACTCGCATATATGATAGCAGCAATTTCCGACATACAAATGGTAGTCATCAATATACTTGCACACTCTGTCTGCTGTGTGTCCATCACGAAAAGTAATCCTGATTTTTCACCATCGGGAATATAGAATTTTAAGTTGTAATGACTGTCTATAAATCGAATTTGCTTTTCCTGCGGCTCTGCTCTATTCTCCTGTTGCTTCATTTTCCTTACCTCTCATTTTTGTTGCTTCATCAGAACCGCCGCCCAAATACGAAAAGAGTTTACCGGACTTTGTATTCTTCTGAAGCTCCATAATCACACCCATATCAGGAATCGTGATATTCGGAATTTTCAGGATTGCTTCCATATCAAGCTGCTGCAACTTTTTCTCCGTATCACAACCGGAGTCAAAGAGTTTATTCAGCACCTTAACCTTATTCTGAAAAGTTGCTTTGTCTTTCACGAAAATACCTCCTTAGCTAATGTTGATTACAATAGAAATACTGCCGCTCTGTTCTTCTTTCTGCGGATTACGTGAATACTCAGGAAAAAGGGACTGTACTCTCTGCCTTGCCCTGCGTATGGTTTCAAAACAAGGAAGTCCGTATGCTCGGTAATTAAATACAATATCCTCAAGCGGAAGATTTCCAGCAGGTATATATCCGTACCGATTGTAATAATGCAGAATAAGAAGCATATCATCATACCTCGACATCGGGCATTTCTTTAAGATTTCAAGCACTCGGCTCTCCACCGTTTTCTGTTGTTTCATAATGTTCCTCCAAAAATTAAAGGGACAGAGTTTTTTACGCTCTGCCCCGACTGGTTAATGTTCGCTTGTTACTTACTTCTTACGGTTTTTAACCTGAAGAAAGATAAAGCCGCCGACAATAACGGCGACTAATGCGATAGCGATAATTGTCTTTGCTTCCATTACTCGTTACCCTCCTTTTTCTTCTTTTTGTGTGCAACAACAGACGTTACAGCGATACCGACAGCAGAAAGTCCGGCAAGGACATACCAAAGTTTCATATTGGTATCATCTCCTGTCTTTGGAGTATCCCTCAACTCATTGTGCATTTTTACAACGGCTGTTTCATCAAGTTTGATAGTAACATTCTGGTCGGCAGGTGTGATATATGCGGCAGAGGCATTGTTTGCCACTTCGGATACGGTATATTCGCCAATACGAAGTCCCTCAATCACGATTTCGCCGTTCTTATCTGTTTCAAATGTCATATCATAGCCGTTTGCTCCGGTTACTCTGAACGCAAAACCTTTGACCTTACCGTCTGAAGATGTCTTAACGATTTTCAGTGTTCCACGCATAGCTTCATTGATAAATCCGACACCTGCCTTATTCTCAACGGAATAAGTTGTTTCGTCTTTCTCAATGAAAACAGAGTATTCTCCCTTATCAAGCAGGAAGCCCTCCGGTGCTTTTGTTTCACGGACAATATATTTTCCGTAAAGCAGTTCTTTCATCTCATAAATTCCGGTTTCAGTTTCTTCAAGATTTCCGATAAGTTCATCTCCATCATCAATCTTTCCGTTCTCATTGGTGTCCTTATATACCTCAAAGGTTGCACCCGTAAGCTTGTTATCCGGATATTCAGCGTCCACCTTCGTGAGTCTGATATTGCCGTGAACATACTCATTGACAATCTCAATTTCAACTACCTGCTCGGCTTTGCTAATATTGACCTCATACGCTTTTTCATCAAGAACAAATCCCTTTGGCTGCTCGATTTCTCTTACAATCCATTTGCCATAAGGTACTTTTTCAAAAGAAAAACTACCGTCTTTTGCAGAGGTAGTCGTCATAAGTGCAGTATCCTTTGTAAATTCTGTTTCTTCGGCTTTGAAGATACCGATAACAGCACCCTCAAGTGCTTCTCCATTCTCGTCAATCTTCTTACCTGATACAGAACCATAGATAAGTTCATTCTTGATTTCTTTTCCGTCATTTACTTTAATTTCAACCGTTGCGGTATCCTGACCTGCGTATTCAAACACAACCGGATACTTCGTATCAGAGAGAATATAATGCTCATCGGTTGCAATCTCTTTGACATAGTATTTGCCAAACGGAAGGTCTGACTTCATAACAGCAGTTCCATTTTCATTTATGCTGACAATCTCAATCAGTCCATCAGCCGGAATAACGGTACCGCTTGCAGATACAATATCTTCTGCGGCATAAAGACCAAAGCTGATGTTTTTGATTTCTCCGTTGTCGCCAATACCAAATGTCTTATCCTTTTCAATGGCTTTTGCAAGGCTTACCTGAACTTTCTGTCTTTCGTTATAGAATGATGTGGAAGTTTCGGTAACAGAGATATTCTGACCTGCATAAGTAAGCTCAACCGTATGTGTTTCGCCACTCACTACCATTCCATCAGGTGCGGTAATTTCCTTGACCTCGTATTTTCCGAGATAAAGTTCTTTGCTCTTAACAAATCCATCGGAGCTTGTTGTGATAGTATCTACCACTTCGCCCTTTGAATAGCGGAGTGTACCGTCCGGTGTGCTAATATCTTCCGCAGCACGGACTTCATAAACTGCACCCTCAAGTCCTGCCACTTCATAAGCAGGCTGATAAATAACATCACTGTCCTCAGAACCACTTACATTGACACCACTAAATACTTCTCCGGTCTTTTCAACCGTGATAGTACCTTTCTGTGCCATATTCGGCTTATTGACTTTCACAACAGTTACGCCGCCTTCCTCTGTGGAATTTTCTTCGGTAATATCAAAATATACTGGAGTATCATCAAGTACATATCCGTATGGAGCTTGTACCTCTACGATAGAATATCCCTTGCCGTAATCCAGTTTCTCAGGTGTGACAAGAGAACCGTTTGCGTCGGTATAGAACACATCAATCGTGGTTGGTGTCGGATAAGTAAAGGTCATTTTGACCTGATTGCCCTGCGGGTCGTAAATCTTAAATCCTGCTCCTGCATACGGAATACTCTTTCCGCTTTCTGCGTCCACCTTGACTACATTGACAAAGCTCTCGAAGTTACGGTTATTGATGAGATAACGATACGTCTGTGCGTTCTGTGAAATGAACACATCAAAATCGTCCATCATCTCTCTACCTTCCCAACCGGAAGTCTGGTGTACGGTATAAATACCATACGGCATATCTTTTGTCTGACCGAAGCCATTTTCATCGCAAACAATGGTATCTCTCTCGTCTTTATTGGCTGCGTCATAGCTTCCGGCAGATTTCAAATAAATCTCAAAGGAAGCACCCTTTTCAGGAGTTTCAATCTTTGTTTCTCCATCATCAGTGTGTTTAATGATAGCCACATTACCTTTGATTACCTGCTCGGTTACATCATTGGAAGTAAGGTTGTGTTCCACCTCATAAAGTTTCGGGTCTGCACCTATTTCATGGATAGTCTTATCAAGCAAATATCCCTCTGACGGTGTAATTTCTCGGATTGTCCAGTCGGTATCACAAACATATTCTTTAGTAGTGAACTGACCGTTTTCATCAGTAACATACTTATCTACAAGCGTTTCGCCCTTATAGATACCGTAAACTGCTCCCGAAAGTTTGGCATTGCCCTGTGCTTCGCCTTTCTCAGCGTCGCTCTTTGTGACTGTTACAGTAAACTTCTTCAAAATATTGTTGAAGTTTCTTGTGGTTACTTCTTTCCACTTCACTGGTGCAGTCTGATTTTTTGGCACAACATAACGGATAGCCGTGTCTACTTCTTCAAGGGTATATGGTTCAGAACCACTGATAAGCACATCTTTGAAAGTTGCCACACCGTTATTGTCTGTAACTGCATACTGGTCAACAGTATCACCGGAAAGAGAAGTACCGTAAAGATGGAACTTCACACCTTCAACAAGGTTATCTTCTGAGGACTTCACTACCTGAAGGTCGCCACGCTTCAATTTGTTATTGAAAGTGACCTTTGCAATCTGTCCTGCTACAACAGTAACTCTATGTGTTTCCTGCGGCTCGTACTTATCGTATGCCTGCTCGGTTACAGTATAGATACCCGGCATAAGATTATCAATCTGGAACTTACCGCCATTAGCTGTTGTAACTGTCTGATTGATACCGTTTCCGGTAATTGTGAAGTTAATACCGTCAACTTTACCGTCCTCACTAGTCTTTACAATCTGACAAGAACCATAGCTGACTTTCATCTTCACATAACCGTTGATACTGTCGCTTACTTCCTGAGCATAGCTGACAACATCCTGCACACTGGAGTTCTGACCGTGTTTACCCTCTGACCATACAACCACACCTCTTCGTACTGCATTTTTCTTCGTTGCGGTAATCGTAAATTCCTTACTCGGTGCAGTATCCATAGAAACAGTAAGTTTGTTACCATTCACTGAAAAGCTCACTCCACTGATACTTGCCTTGAAATTATATTTAGACAGCACATTATTGGAGTCTGTCAGAGTAGTTGTGTACTTACTTCCGTTCCACTCAAGTTCTATTGTCTTTGCCGAACCGGACGATTTATTACAAAAGCTCGGTATGGTCGCATGGTTCTGTACACTCTGCACCATACTGTTGTAATAACTGAAAATCTTATTGCGGAGCGGATGCTTTGCATTGATGACATCTTTCACATTGCTGCAACCACTGGCTGCTACATGATTGAAGTTCGCATCACGCTCTCCGATAACAGTTTCCCAGATAAGAAGCTGTGTAGCATAAGCCTGTGCAATGCTGTTTGCTGCCGCTTCATTCTGTGACCTCCAAGAAGTCGAGATTGTCCCACGATAGCCATACTGTAAAATACGACCAACAAAAAGACGGATTTCATCTCCGGAAATAACCCCATTGGCTGCAAGGTTATTAAAATAATTTTCGTCATACTTATTCATTGTCTGACCGACCTTGAGCGAAATTCCCGGCTCAATACAATAAGCAACATTGCCTGAGTATGAGCCAATAGCCTTAAGATTGGTAAAATTGGAACGTCCGGTATGCCAACCATTTTTCAAGGTCAAATTGCTGTGTCCCCATACCCCATCGTAATTAGCATCGCCATCACGAGGGAAATCGACCATATAAACATCGGCTTTTTCTCCCGAAGCAGCATATGCTGTTGTCGAGCCAATGCCTGCAAAAGTGGTCACACACATAAGGGTCGCCAAGAAAAGCGACGTGACTCTTTTGAATTTTGACTTTATCATTGCGTTTCCTCCTGTAAAAATTGAAAACACACCGTATCTCTACGATGTGCCTTTATGGATTTTCTCTTACGACAAGATTTACCTGCCGAAAAACAAATGCGGATTTTTCGTTAATTTTTTATTTTACCATACACCTCCAGTCCGTTCATACTGTGCGATTGCCCCTTAGAGATAGACATATACTTTGAGATAGTTATATTCAAGTGAGATAGTATATATCATTTTCGGTAGGTAGAAGTATAACTAAGGGGTTAGAGTGTGAGAAAGGGGAACTGTAAAACAGGCTATCTGCTGTCACGCTCTGCACGGTTACGCAAAAATTTGTTGTAATGCTCCAATGCTTTGCAGACAAAATCCTCCGTCTGACTGACAGGAATGTTTTTCGGGATAAGCTGTCTTACTCTGTCGCCCCTCAATACGATTTTTTCCTTTTGGTTCGGCTTTTCCTCAGACATAACAGCGTGGATTGCTTCTGTTGTAAGGTTGCCCTCGTTGAATAACTTTCGCATACGGATTGTCTGGTCGTGTGACGGGGTAGCGTCATTCAGGTCGATTTCGTCAACCACATCACGCTGGCAATCTTCATCGAGATAAGAAAGTTCTACGGCAGGACGCATTTTAATACGCCCCTCGTCAACAAATTCAAGCAGTTCGGGAACAAGATTTGTTAAACGAATATAACGCTGTATTTGCGTCTTGCTGTCATTTGAATTATCAGCGATTTTCTCAACAGAGAACTTCTGCCCCACTGGGTCAGAAGTCAAATCAGAACGAAACCCCTGTCTTTTCATTGCTTCCAAACGCATTTTATAGGCAAAGGCTTTTTCACTCGGCAATATCTCTGACCTCTGAAAATTACTCTCAACCATTAAAATGGTCGCTTCATCTCTGTTCAGGTCTACAATCTCACTTCTCAGGGTTTCAAATCCTGCCAGTTCACAAGCTCGCTTTCGTCTGTGTCCTGAAACAAGTTCGTATCTGCCGTCCTCTTTCTGCCTTACCGTTGCCGGAGTAATCACTCCTCTTTCCTTGACACTCTCCACAAGCTGCATCATATCTTCATCGTCCCTGACCTTAAACGGGTGGTCGGGAAAATCATCAATCAGCTCCAACGGAATGTCTCGGATTTTTGAAAGCTGTTCTTCATCTCTCTGTGCCTGTGTGGTAAATAAATCATCGAGCTTCGTGAGAGTGAAGTCGCTCTTTCTTCCTGCCATCGGCTAACACCTCCTTTGTAAATTCAGCGTATGCCTTAGACACTGTGCTGTTTGGCTCATAAGCATAAATGCTCTTGCCTTTGGAAGAAGTTTCAGCGGCTTTTACGGCAATCGGGATTTGTGTTCGATACATCCTTATCTGATTACCGAAGTTTGCCCTGAGTGCTTCCACCGTACTCTTTGCAAGGTTTGTTCGGCTATCCACCAAAGTAAGCAGCATACCGTCTATCTTAATATCCGGATTGATATACTTCTTTACTTTTGAAATGGTCTGCACAAGCTGTGTCATACCCTTTGCAGGCAAATACTGAGCCTGAACCGGAATGATAACACTGTCTGCTGCCGATAAAGCATTGAGAGTAACCATACCAAGTGAAGGCATACAGTCTATAATTACATAATCATATCTGTTCTTCACTTGACTCAAATAATTCTTGAGTGTAGTTTCTCTGCTCATTGCGTTCATAAGGTTAAATTCCATTGCTGAAAGCTCAAGGTTTGCCGGAACAAGGTCAACACCTTCTTCGTGGTGCAGGATACCAACCATAGGGTCTGTCATCGTTTCATTGATTACATCTGTGAGTTTCGTTGCAAGCGTGATACCCAAGCCGTCTGTATCCTGCCAACCAAGACAAGTCGTTAAATCTCCCTGCGGGTCTGCGTCAATAAGCAATACTTTCTTGCCCTGCATTGCAAGCCCGACTCCAAGATTAACTGTTGTGGTGGTTTTTCCGACTCCGCCTTTCTGGTTACATACGGAAATCGTTTTGCAGTTTGACACTTCTTTTTGCCCTCCTTTCTGAAAATTCATAGCCACCGCATTATGGCTATGTACCTGACCGACTCATTTCCTAATCGGTCATAGCAATATTTGTTCTCAACACCCCTTGCCAAGCAAAATGCTTATGGGAAGTCACTAAGGAACAGACTGCTTATCTGTATCATAGGATTCTAACCTCTGCCGGGTACTCCGCCAGCTCCGTAGAGAAGTATCATTATCATTCTGACTGTCATCGCCATATCAAGGGCAACCCGATACTCATAGCCGGAGTTCTCGCTATTCTGAAAAAGAAAAATTACGGCGTACCTGCTAAAGTGGCTATCATCAGAAATAAAGTCTTAGTGAATGACTTATTCAATTTTCAAGCGAAAAGGCTTCCGTTTTTGCTATCCGGAATGAACCCCTTCACTCATTTGGACAAAGGGGTATGAAATGCACACCCAAAATCGCCGCTTTTCCGAAAATTTTTTTGAAAAATTTTTTGAAATAAAAAAAGCCGCCTGCTCCGGTTAGGAAACAGACGGCAAATCAACGTTCTAAATGTATTCAATTTTCAATTTCTTTTTCTTTGCTTCAAGCACTTTACATAGAACATCATCTACTGCGTCGGTGTATCGTCCCTGAGCTGCTAAATTGTTCTTCAATTCAATGAGCGATTGTATCACTCGGCTTCGTTCTTCTTCATTTAAGTATAGATGATAGGTTTTCTCTCTCATTGGCTATCCCTCCATCTTTCAAATGTATTTTTGATTATCTCCACATCTTCCTCTGTATCAGAAGAAATAAATATATGTACGCTCTGAAAAGCTTTCTTTAAGCTATTGGCATAATCCAGTTCTGTGCCTTTCATCGGCAGCTTAATCAGCCTTATTCCTCTTTGCTTGCACATATATGCTTTCATTATTTCTATATTCTCATCGGCACTTTCTGACTCAATAGCCAACTTTTCTGAAGGTATGTATGTTTCAAGCGGAACTCCAAGCAATCGGTCAGAACCAAGTTCTGCTTTCAAGCCTTTCCTATTAGAATAATAGCTGACAGCCAAAGCAGGAAATAGAGATAAATACTCCTGCTCACAAATTCGACAGCCTTTCTTCAATATCGTTCTTTCATTTATCTTCATACTCCACGAATGACCGTGCCTGCATTTCCACCACGCTCTCTTTGCTGAAGTTCGTGATACTTCTGTCGGCTTCAATTTATTCTGTTCATAATCCCATTCACTGAGAAGTTGACTGTCTGTTGTCGCCAAATCATTATATCCGGCAAGAACTTCTCTCTCCGCACAAACGGGGCATACCGTCCCTTTCACACGGGCATTGATAACTGATTTCCACTCGTTACCGCATTTTCTGCACTTCCACCAGACATTTTTTCTCGACTTTGCATTTACTTCATCAGGCTTCAACGGCAAGTTCTTCTCCGACCATTCCGAAGCAATTTCAGGGTGTGCTGTCTGCAAATCATTAAAACCTTTCAGGAATATGTATCCACTGCAATATGGGCATTTACTCCCACCGGAACGGGTAGAAATAAGGGTGTTCCATTCTCTACCGCAATCCTTACACTTCCACCAAGCCTTACGATTTGCAAAGACCGTAACCTGAGTTGGAAGTAACGGATAATTTCTGTCCGACCACTCGGCAGCTATATCCGGCAGAAGCGTTGCAAGGTCATTAAATCCTGCCAACACTTTATTATGGGAGCAATACGGGCAACCTGTTTTATTTATTGTTCTGCTCTTAACGGCTGCTTCCCACTCGTGTCCTTTTTTACATCTCCATATCACTTTCTTATGAGAACCAATAGAAATCTCTGTCGGTTTTATCTTATTCTTTTTCGACCACTGCTTTACCAGTAATGGCTCTAATGTCGCCAAATCGTTAATCCCTGCAATCACTCTCGTACCGGAACATATCGGGCATTTTTCTCCATTAGAACGAGCCTTAACGCTTGTCTGCCATTCGTGACCGCAAGCACCTCTCCACCATACTTTTCTATTTGAACCGAAAGTAATGTCATCAGGTGTAAGCGGTAAATTCTTCTCCGACCATTCCGTAATAAGCTCTGGGTGTACTTCTGCTAAACTGTTATTCATAGCCAAACCTCAACCTCCTTGTGCTTAGAGTATATGAAGTTTTAGCTTTATCTTGTAGTTTGCGAATATCCGTATAAATAGAAAAAACCCTTTGAGAAAAGGATTTCTCCTCTCTCAAAGGGCAAACTGACAAAATGGAAGTGAAATATCATTTAATCTCAAATATTATTTTTCAGAATTTGATATTAAATATGGCTCTTTACTCATTTTTTTATAAGATGATTTCCCATAAAAGTATTTTCGTCTTCGGTTAATCATATCTACAACCATCTGTTGTGCGGATTCCTTTGAAGATAAATGGCATTGAATTTTTTCAATACAATAGTTATAGAATTGTTCATGCCATTCAATATAATGTTCTCCAGAATAAAAACTGTCCTTTAATATTTGCATATAATGTTCAAATACATCTTTTCCTTCTTCAAAATCTCCCTTTAGGAAACAGAGCATTGCCAGATTGTATAGTTCCCAGAATTGTCTATATTCTGGAAGTTTATCAACTTGCTCCTGCAAACAAGATTTTGCATAGTCCATATCTGAAAATCTTCTATATTCGTCTACTTTTTCTAAAGCTCTTTTTGCCAGTTTCTCTATGCCATTTTGAAACTCCTCATCATCATTTTTATATTCTACATAACCTGTTATAACGTCACACCCGTAATCATATGATAACATTTCATTTAAGCTTTCCTTAGATTCCCATAGAAACGAAACTCCTGCATTCAAGCTTGCTCCTTTTGAATAACCACTTGATGCAAATTCAACAAGAATCATATAGTATCCTTGGTCGTCTAACCAGCTTCTTGAGCTTCCTATTTGAAAAAGATTTTCTGGTTCTAAAAATTTCTTAACTGTTGTTTTGATAATTTTATTATGTGGCAACATACAACTCCGACTCCTTTTTTATCCAAAATATTAGCTCTACTAATTTGCATTTTCGTCCATTCAGAAAATGGGCAACTCCGATTGGAATTGCCCACTCATTGTACTAATTATGCGATTTTTTCTTGCTTGCACCGATTTCTGCATCAATTGATGTAAGTTTGATGTAAATCGCTGTTTTTTTAGTTTTTTATCAAATAAAGTACGTCCCGTCTATTTGGTAAAACGGTACATCTTTACATCATCTTAATAGAGCTTTGCACCTGCCGGAATGTGGTCATCTACCATCAGAAGATGGAGCTTTTCTTCGCCTTCTTCTTCATGAATAGCACTGAGGAGCATACCGCAAGAGTCAATGCCCATCATAGCTCTCGGTGGAAGATTTGTGATAGCAATAAGAGTCTTTCCAACCAGTGCTTCCGGCTCATAAAAGCTATGAATACCGCTTAAAATGGTTCTGTCTGTGCCTGTTCCATCATCAAGAGTAAACTGTAACAGTTTCTTTGACTTCGGTACTGCAACACACTCTTTAACCTTTACTGCACGGAAATCTGACTTACTGAATGTATCAAAATCAACAAATTCCTCAAATAAAGGCTCTACCTTTACCTTAGAAAAATCAATCTTTTCAGACTCAGTTTTTACATTTTTTTCAGGTGCTTCAGAAGCTGTATTATTTACATCATTTTTCTTATTTACACCATCTAAGGACTTCATTGTCGGGAACAGTAACACATCTCTGATTGCTGCGCTGTCTGTCAACAACATACACATTCTGTCGATTCCGAATCCGATACCTCCTGTTGGCGGCATACCGATTTCAAGTGCGTTCAAGAAATCTTCGTCTGTTGTGTTCGCTTCTTCATCACCTTGTGCAAGCAATTCTTCCTGTGCTTTGAAACGTTCTCTCTGGTCGATTGGGTCATTCAGCTCTGAGTACGCATTTGCCATTTCCCATCCATTCATAAAGAACTCGAAACGTTCTGTGTATTCTGGATTCTCTGGTTTTTTCTTTGTAAGTGGAGAAATCTCGATTGGATGATCCATTACAAATGTTGGCTGAATCAAGTGCTCCTCTGCAAATTCTTCGAAGAATAACGCAAGAATATCACCTTTTTTGTGACGTTCTTCAAATTCTACGTGGTGTTCTTTTGCAGCTGCTCTTGCTTCTTCCAGTGTGTGAATCTCATCAAAATCAACACCTGCATATTTCTTTACAGCGTCTACCATTGTGATTCTCTCAAATGGTTTTCCAAGATCCATCTCTACCCCATTGTAAGTGATTGTTGTTGTTCCAAGCACTTCCTGTGCCACATAACGGTACAAGTTCTCTGTCAGATCCATCATTCCGTTGTAATCTGTATATGCCTGATATAATTCCATCAATGTAAATTCCGGATTATGTCTTGTATCCAAACCTTCGTTACGGAATACTCGTCCAATTTCATAAACGCGTTCCAATCCGCCGACAATCAATCTCTTCAAATACAATTCCAAAGAAATACGAAGTTTGAGATCTTCATTTAAAGCATTGAAATGTGTCTCAAACGGTCTTGCTGCTGCACCACCAGCATTTGCTACCAGCATCGGTGTCTCAACTTCCATAAATCCCTGTCCGTCTAAATATCTTCTGATAGAAGCCAAAATTTTAGAACGTTTAACAAATGTATCTTTTACATCCGGATTCATGATCAAATCCACATATCTCTGACGGTAACGTAAATCCGTGTTTGTCAATCCGTGGAATTTCTCCGGAAGAATCTGCAAGCTCTTTGCAAGCAATGTTACTTCCTCTGCATGGATCGAAATCTCACCCATTTTTGTGCGGAATACCTCACCTTTGATTCCCACGATATCACCGATATCCATCTTCTTAAAGTCTTTATAAGCTTCCTCACCTACACAGTCTCTTGCAACATAAGACTGAATATTTCCCTGTAAATCCTGCACATTACAGAATGAAGCTTTTCCCATCACACGCTTAGACATAATACGTCCTGCGATAGACACTTTCTTTCCTTCCATTGTCTCAAAGTTATCTTTGATCTCCTGGCTGTGCGCATCTGCATCATATTTTGTAATCTGGAATGGATCTTTTCCATTTGTCTGCAAATCTGCAAATTTCTCACGGCGCACTTTTCTCAATTGATTAATATCTTGTTCTTGTACATTCTTTTGTTCAGCCATGTCTCTTCTCTCCTATTCTTATACGCTTCTGTCGATTTTCAGCACTTCGTACTCGATGATACCAGCCTGAGCTTCTACCTCTACTTTATCTCCCACTTTTTTTCCAATCAGTGCTTTTCCAAGCGGAGACTCATTCGAAATCTTACCTGCAAGGCTGTTTGCCTCCGTAGAACCTACGATTTTGTATTCTACTTCTTCTTCAAATTCTACGTCATATAATGAAACAGTGCAGCCTACGTTGATTTTGTCAAAGTCTACTTCATCTTCTACAACAACCTCTGCATTTTTCAAGATTTTCTCAATCTCTTCAATACGCGCTTCAATATCACGCTGTTCATCTTTTGCTGCATCGTATTCTGCGTTTTCTGATAAGTCGCCCTGCTCTCTTGCTTCTTTGATCTTTACAGCAACTTCTTTACGTCTTACCACCTTTAAATTTTCCAACTCTTCTTCCAGCGCTTTTAATCCTGCATAAGTGAGTAATGTTTTCTTTTCTGCCATTTTTATACTTCCTTTCTTACCCCTTTACGCCCCTTTTCGGAGCATATCTATTTTGAAAATTCTGCCTTAAAAATTCTGATAAATAATTTTATTTTCACAATTTCAATATTATACATGATACGTCCTCTAATGTCAAGAATTCCGCTGGTTTTCCACTCGTTTTCATACATGCGACATGGTTACTGTTCACTCTTTATCGCTGCCCACATGGCTGAACTTATACCTTTCTAATCCCCTACTCCAAAATCGGTATTCTCATAGAGCACTTCTACTGTCGGATCTTCTTCCAAATACGCATATTTTTCCAAAAACCAGCGCACCAGTTCTTCATCCCGAACGACATCCGTCGTATTGTTTGTAAACACATTGACCGTCCCCAGTTTAAAATGCTCTTTCAGCATCCGAATGTCATAATCGATCATTTCCTTTGTCTGTCCTTTGATTCCGACCATCAGACACGGTGAATCGAACAGTTCCGCCACCTCCTCCGGTGTTGTAAATCCTGCGTTTTTATTCAAATACTGCTGGCGAAATTCATTGTCAAACGTTTCCACCCCTATTTTGAACACAATAGGAATCCCCATATAATCTCGCATTTCCTGCAATTTTTTACGATACATCCAGTGGCTTTCAAAAAATAGTTTCTTAATCTTTTTTGTTTGTATTAAGATTCGGATTTCCTCCAATGTCTCTTTTGGCAGTTCAAAGCAGCTCCCCGAATTGATGACTTCCAAGACACCGAATTCTCCTGTTACCTGCGACAAAATCTCGTGGTTTAACCGAATCATCTCATCTTTTTGATTTGAATTATCCTCTATATAATCGCAAAATCTGCATTTTCCCCATATACATGGAAATGCCTTTAAAAGCACGATCTCTCTCTGATTTTTATTTGTAATTTTGCTATACCTGTCCATTCGTTTTTCCCTCTCGAATCTGCTGTTTCATCGAATTTGACAGTACTGCAAGAACCGCCACAACAATTGCAATTGAGATCAAGCGGTCTGCATAGTCTGTCACAATCTGTACGACAAACGCACTCGCAACCATATTCAATCCCAGTTTATGCAAAAGTGTCACAAGAATCGATGAACCGGAAGATGTCACTCCGCCAAACACATACGCTGTGGTGCACGCACTGATAATTGTTCCCGCAATTGACACACAAAATGCCCCAAGAAAAATATTCCATTTTTTTAACAACGTTGTCCGAAAAAGAATTCCAGCTGCCACTCCGGTCACTATCTGCACCGGAATAAAATAGAGCGAATAAATATCTGTCGTGATGCCAGAAATCACACCGCTGACCACCCCGGCAAGAACTCCTCCAACTGGACCAAGCAGCGCCGATGCCAGAAATGTCCCGATACTGTCCAAATAAATCGGAAGCCGCAGAACAAGCGCAAGATTTCCTCCAATAATATTAATCACCGCACTCAATGCAATAAAACAAACCTGTACCACTGTCAATTTTTTCATTTTCCTTCTCCTCCTAAGCCATAATCTGCTGCAGGATTGTTCTGATCTCCTGCTCTGATTTTCCAAAAACTCTATGTAAAAACATTACCATAAATTCCTTCTCATCCACCTCGGTGAGCACAATGCTGTTTTCCTCTTTCTTCCAGAAATTCATTGCATCCACCACAGATTGCCCGATACTGATTCCCTCTGTCTCCACAGTTGTATAGGCTTCAAAGCCACTGCACAATTCCCGATTAAGAAAATACGCAACCGCAAGCGGATCGTTGATAACACAACCGATTACCCGCTCATATTCCCAGTGAAAATCATAATAAAACCGGATAATATTTTTGATAAATTCACCTTTCTCTGTATCCAGAATTTGCATGTATTCCAAAATATTCGGTGTCAATACGATTTTTCTTGTCACATCTAATCCAACCATATGAATCTTCGTTCTCAGATTTTCATACACATATTTTGCAGCGTGCGGATCACACCAGTAATTGTACTCTGCCACCGGCGAACAATTTCCGTGACTTTTATAAGAGCCTCCCATTGAGACAAATTCGTCCAGTTGTTCAAATGCCTCCGGATCTTTCTGCAGTGCTTTCGCAATATTTGTCAGGGGACCAATGGCGATAATTGAAACACCTTGTTTCTCTCTTAAAGTGTCTGTAATGTAACTCACTGCATCTTTTTCTTGCGCGCTCCCCGGCACATTCTCGTATCCACTTTCCCCAAGACCATCCATTCCATGTGTATCCTGAGCGCTGATATATTCCCGCCTTAACGGTTTTTCCTCCCCTCGGTATACCGGAATGTCAAGTCGATTCATGACATTTAATACCTTTCGGATATTTTCCACACCGATATCCACCGGCACATTTCCACAGACTGCTGTGATTCCGATAACTTCCAAGTCCGGTGATGCAAGTGCCAGCATCAGTGCCAAGGCATCATCAATGCCCGTGTCACAATCAATGATAATTTTTCTTTTTGCATTCATTCTCCAATCTCCTTTCGCGTAAAAAAGAGCCGCATCTCCAAGGATACGGCTCACTCTAAAAAGTCCGGCTGCCCGGACTCTTTTCCTTTTTGCTTTTCAATCCTTAGTTTTTTATTCTGGGAAGTTTTCGAACCAGTCCAGAGCAGATCACTGCTCTGATTTTATAAACGCAAAATGTATTATAGCAGATATTTGACAGCTTGAAAAGCTATACATTTACTGCCGATATTTTTACTTTTTTCAATGCCTTTGACACTGCCGGAATAGAGATTATAATAACTGTAATCACCGCCTCAGCAAATATGTAGCATCCATTATATACCAAGGAATATGGGAGCGCTCCCCATCCATCCCAGGCATATTCTCCAAAGAAAATCCATCCAGAAATGACTGCAAATACATATCTTCCAAACACACCGAGCAGATAGCCTTTTACCAGTCCATGCTTGGACTCTGCAAATACTCCGGACAATCCAAGTGCCCCGAATGCGAGCGGATAGTCAACCAATACCTGCAGTGGAAAATAAATATACGGCTCAATAATAAATTGTAGTACACCATATGAAGCTCCTGTCAAAATTCCTGTTGCCGGACCATACACATAACCTACAAAGCAGATGAACAACATGCTGAACAATGTAATAGAACCGCCAAATGGGAAAGAATAAACCTTTAACATAGATGTCACCATCGCAAGTGCCACTGCCATCGCACAGAACACAAGCTGCTTTGTCCCCATTTTCTTCTTTTCCTTTTTCTCTTTCTTTGCCAGAACTGTCGCAAGCACAATCAATGCAATTAAAATCACTGCAGCTGCAACATATCCCGCTGTGGTGAGTTGATACCCACCCTCTGTTGTTGATACAAAAAATGACATAAAAAAACCTCCTAAAATAATTTTTTACAGGAGGAACCACTTTGGTACTGCTTCCTTCCGCCGGTACTAACCGGTTCAAGTAATGAGGGTCAACACACATCTGTGTGATTCTCAGCTCATGGCTCCCCTAGCAAATTGCTATATGAAATTTGTCATTTCCAATCTATTGTATCACACTGTCATCTTTTGTCAATTTTTATCTCAACTTCAGCAAAAGGGATGTCGTCTTCGACATCCCTTTCACCTTAAATATGATCTGTTATATTTTATTTTCCAAATCTTCTGCGGATAACTTCAACCGCTGCGCCAAGGCATCCTGCCATTCCTAACATAAATGGAACTGCTGAAGCTGTATCACCTGTTTTTGCCGGCTTACTGTTATCATTGTTGTTGCTGTCATTTTTGTCATTGTTTGGTTTTGTGACATCCGGAACTCGTTTCAAACCATCCACCGCATCTTTGATTTCTACAATCGCATCTTCTACATCCTGCTCTGTAGCATCTTCATCTTCCAATACAGCTTTTGCGTTAGCCATTGCTGCCTGATATCCTTTCCAGCTGTCAGCTGTGTAATCAGCCTCTTTGTAATATGCCAAACATTCATTGTAATATTTCTCTAATGCTGATTTATCTACCTGTTCTGGTGCAACCGGAAGTTTCGGAATTTCTCTTGTCTCCTTCACATCACAGCCTTCTCGCTTACAAGTACGAACTTCCAATCCTGTTTCTGTCTCAGTTGCCTCTTTTTCTACTGTCCACTCGCCAAAATCATGTCCAAGTGCTGCAATTTCTCTTGTAGTTGTGCCATTACATTTACTACATGTTCCTGTCTCCACACCTTTTTCTGTACACGTCGGTGCTGTTGTCTCTTCCCATGTATATGAATGATCGCATTCCTGTGTACCTTTAATTGTAATTTTATAAGTTGTTCCTTCTGTAACTAAAGTTACTTCTCCAGCCGCATTTGCTGTAATCACATTTCCTTCTGATGCTTTGTAGAAATACCATGCATTGTCATCTGCGCTCCATGCAGCCACTTTATTGTTTGATCCTGACCAGTTATTCAAATAGTTAGAACCATTTGACACTGCAAATCCACCTTTTCTGCTGTCTCCAATTGTAAGCACCTGCGGCGTATCTGTCAGCTCTACATTCTGTCCTGAAATATTTACATATTTTCCATTCGCATCCTGCATTGTGTAACCATTTCCAGATTTCTTGAGAGTCCACATAGAATCTTTATATTCACCTGTGTTAAAGTTTGCAGATGACATTCCAAGACCTTTCGGATCTCCTGCCACTGTGCTTGCCGAATTTAGCATAATGTGTGTATTGCTTCCGAACAGATATGTTCCTTCTTCCACTTTTGTAATTGCCTTGTAAGGAGGCATATCACTGCGCTCTTCTTTTGTGATACTACTTATATCTCCGCTTTCTTTTACAATCTTTCCAGGAACATTGTATGTCTCACCTATTTTCAATGTCACTTCTTTTACATCATTCTCCACAAAAATGTAGTAAGTCACATCTCCGATTGTAACAGCTGTCTGGCCTTCTGCTTTTCCGGTAATCGCAATTTCTGTATTTGCAGTTGTTGTCTCACCCTCGTACATCTCGCCTGTCACTTTAGCAACATAGCTGTATTTGTCATTTCCCTGTGCCGGATTTAACAGGTAATTACTTCCATTATTAGCCTTTGCCACAATCAGGTACTGTCCGTTATCTGTAATTTCTGCCAGCTCCGTTACTTTTTCATATCCTGCGATTCCACTGTCAGATGCATTCTCTGATTGTTTGTAAATCTCAAAGTCGCATCTGCCGTTTGCATCTACAGTACTATTTCTGTCAAAGTGTAATTTTGCTTCATTGTCTTTCCAGAAGAACAGGACTCCTCCCCTTGTTCCTCCTTCTGTCTGCGTAAATGTAAATCCTTGGCTTCCTTTCGCCACCTCAATCGCCGCACGAGTTGTTGTAAGCGGTGTTGCAGCAGAAGTTGCCATCTTCGGTGTCAAATATACTGTCTGATTGTCCGCTGTTGTAGATGAAACGATGAATTTTCCATCATCCCGTTTGTCAAATGTAAACAGACATTCGCTGATTCTCTTTTTCTCTCCGTTAAACTGTGCATCGTTTCCGAGTTGCACTGCTGCCTCCGGTTTTACTTCTACCTGCTCTTTGATTACTTTCGCTACATGGTCAAAATTATTAGAGCCAGAAGCCGGATTCACTACATAATAGCTTCCGTCGTTCGCTTTCGCTGCAATCAAATACTGTCCACCGTTTGTAATCTGAGCAATCTCTGTCACTTTCTCATATCCCGGAAGTTCTGATTCTTCACTTGCTTTTCGTGATTTTTTCCACAGTTCTAATTGACAGTTTGCATCAGCACTGCTATTTCTGTCAAAATGCAATTTAGAATTATCTGCCTTCCAAAAATACAAATATGAACCAGCCGCTCCGGAAGATAGATCTTTCAATGCAACCGTTCCATCTGCCTTTTGTTCTAACAAAATTTCTGTTTCTGTTATTGTACATACACATTTAGAAGGTGCTTTTTTATGATTTACATATACTTTCGCATCTCCTGACTGTGCAGAAATCTTATATGTATTATTTTTATTCTCAACTTTATCAAATGTAAACAGACAGCTGTCTAGCGATTTTTTCTCACCATCAAATTTTGCCTGTGCAGTTGCATTCTGTGCTTTTACCTGTGTTTCTACTGTCTGAGGATCTTCCCCTTTCAGTTCCACTTCTGCAATTGTCTTATCCAATCCTTCTAAACTGCTGTCAGCGTAGTTTCCAGTCTTATCTACATAAGTTTTTGTATCTCCGATTCTGAGATCCACTATCTCATAGTTTTCAGAATCTGTCACCGTCACTCTGATTTTTGTAGATGCATTGCCGGATTTCAATGTCACAACTGCTCTCTCCAGACCTTCCACTTCTTTTGACGTCACTGTAAGTTTTCCGTCTGCATATAAAGCTTCGACAACTCCCTTGTCATCTGAAGATACAGTTACCTCTGCGCCGTCTTTCATACCGTTTACTGTAAATTCTTTGCTCTCACCGGATTTCATCGTGACATCTGCCACTGTTTGTCCCTCTCCATCTGTACACCAGATATTTCCGATTGCTGCCCCCTTCGCAATATCATTGATATCTAAATTCTTATATGTCAGCTGTGTATCTGCATTTTCGTAGAGAAGTCCAACTGTTCCGTCTGCCAATACAGTCAGGCAAGAATATGCGTAGTATGCAGATCCGTTAATGCTGTAGTCATATTCCCACTTGATAGAACCGTCTTCCTGCACAAGCCCTACAAAAATCTTTCCTGCTGAACGACTTCCTGTATTAGATGGTGCCGCAAATAAAATTGCTGTCTTTCCGTCGATTTTCTCTGGATAAGTAACCGCTGTCAGCTGACAGTTCAGATTATAGGAAATACCCATCTCTTTCTTAGGAGACCACGTCTCTCCAAAATTGTCAGATACATAATATCCGCCATGACGGGTAAACATGTACAACTTATCATCAGCCTCTGTCACAACTGCCTCTGAACTCCAATCGGACACAGATGCACCTCGTTTCCATGTCTTTCCTTTGTCATCAGAATAAATAGCAGCACTATTCTTGTCACCTTTTGTAAACTCATATGCAGTAAATACGATTCTTCCTGTGGATGTAACCATTCCACGTCCCGGACCCACTAAAAGTGACTGTTCAGAGTCTTTTCTCAAATTCAAAATCGAAGGCTCAGACCATGTTTTTCCGCCATCTGCAGAAGATGTCAGATACAGATAATCAGTCGGCCATACCTGAAACGGTGACTCTGCCTCAAAAAGATTGGTATCTACACCATTCCCTTCCACATTAAAATATGCATCTACAGTATATCCATCTACAGTATTTCCGTCTGCATCTTTGATTAAATATGCAGATTCTGCATCTTTCTTTTTATTCTTTTCTAAGTGATATGTATAATTGGAAGCTTGTGTACGCTCTGTTCCCCACACATCGCTCCAGTTCTTTGCATCTGCCAAAAGAATATTTCCTTTCGCATCATGACTCTTTCCCGGAACCGGAGATGCTTTTGCACCATTTAATGCATATCCAGCTGGATAAAGATCCGCAATCATGTAGACATTTTCCCCGTCTGTTGCCATTGCCGGATCGATAAACGCTGTTGATGCATTGTTCCAAACATTGCCGTTATCCCCTAAATAGTTTGCAAATGTGTAATTCCAGTTGTCTCCTTTGTCCTTGGAATAAGATACAATTGTATCCAATCCCCCTCCATCTGCGTAAGTTGTCCATCTGGCATCACATCCTGCTACGACCGTTCCATCATTCAAAGATACCAAACAAGGAATACGGAATTTATCACTTCCCCCTGTTCCACTCCAAAACGGTTGCTCTTTTGTTGTTCCATTCGCAGGTCTTGTCTCTGATTTCGCCATGGCTATTCCCGAAAAACTGCTGAATGTCAAAGTCGCAGCGAGCAACAACGCTAAAACTCTTCTTCTCTTTTTCATATTCTTTCCTCCCAAATTTACTTTAAGCACAATACGAGCAAACAAGTTTGTATAAAATCAACAATTATTTTCTTGTTTCATACTTATTTTCTATTATAATCATTACACTAATATTTGTCTACAAGAAAAGAAACAAAAAAATACCCTGTACAAATGTTTTATTTCACATCTACAGGATATTTTATACAACTCCGCTGATCAAATCTCTTCTTTCAGTCTTTCTTCCAATAATTGCTCCAATTCCTCATAACTCTCTACCCGATTAATCTCGTCTCGCAGTTTTGCTGAGTTTGGAAGTCCACTTGTATACCACGATACATGTTTTCTCATCTCGCGGATTCCGAGATATTCTCCCTTATATTGCATCTGAAGTTGTGCATGACGAATCATCATCTTCTTAATCGCTTCCACACTCGGACGTAACGGCATCTTTCCGGTTCGCTCATATTCCAAAAGTTCTGAAAAAATCCACGGATTTCCCTGTGCTCCCCTTCCGATCATCACGCCATCACAGCCTGTCTCTTTTTGAATCGCAATTGCACTTTCTCCTGAGACAACGTCTCCATTTCCGATAACCGGAATGGATACCGCCTCTTTCACCTGACGGATAATATCCCAGTCTGCTTTTCCGGAATAATACTGTTCTCTCGTTCTTCCATGAACCGCCACCGCTTTTCCTCCGGCATCCTCAATAATTTTCGCAATCTCTACCGCGTTGATGCAAGTATCATCAAATCCCTTTCGGATTTTCACTGTGACCGGCTTTTGAATTGCCCTTGCCGTCTTTCTGACAATCTCATACACCAGTTTCGGATTTTTCATCAATGCAGAACCTTCTCCATTCTTTACAATCTTCGGAACCGGACACCCCATATTGATATCCAGTATGGAAAATGGAAGTTCCTCTATTCGTTTTGCAATCTCACTGATCACATCCGGATCAGATCCAAATAACTGGAGAGATACCGGCAATTCTTCCGGATGAATCTCCAACAATGCCTTTGTATTCTTATTGTTATACTGTATCGCCTTCGCGCTTACCATCTCCATGCACAAAAGTCCCGCTCCCTGCTCTTTGCACAGCAAACGAAAAGGCAGGTCTGTCACCCCTGCCATCGGTGCTAAAATATATGGATTTTCTAATTCTGCCGTTCCAATTTTTAACGTTTTCATTCTAATTTAACCCTTTGTTTTTTTCGTAAATAATGCGTAACCCTTCCAGCGTTAATTCCGGATCATAGATATCCACAACATCTGTCTCAGATACAATAATATTCCCCAGTCCGCCTGTGGCTACAACCTTTGCGTCTGCAAATCCAGCTTTTTTGATTTTGTTGACAATATATTCTGTCTGTCCGATATAGCCGAACACAAGCCCCCCCTGCATACTGGATACAGTCTCTTTTGCAAGAATAGACTCCGGCTTCTTTATCTCAATCTCCGGCAGCATAGATGCTCCGCCCCACAATGCTCTAGCCGATGTACGGATTCCCGGAGAAATCACACCACCTTCAAAGACTCCCTTTTCACTTACCACGTCATAGGTCGTCGCAGTTCCAAAATCAATGACTATGACCGGACCGCCATATTTTTCATAAGCAGCAACCGCATCTACAATTCGATCAGGTCCCGTATCCTTCGGGTTTTCTGTGTTTATCTGAAGTCCGGTCTCCAAATTTGGCGATACGATGAGCGGCTTTATATGGAAATACTTAATGATCGCGCTCCCAAGGGAGTGCATAATGTCCGGCACAACCGACGACACGATCACCGCATCAATCTCTTCGATATCAAATCCTCTGTGTTCCAGTAATGTACAGAGCTTGATTCCATATTCATCCGAAGTTCTTGGTTGTTTCGCCGTCATGCGAAATGTCGCCTCTAATTTTTCTTTTTCAAATACCCCAAGAGTGATATTTGTATTTCCCACATCAATTACCAGCAGCATTATACTTCCTCCCCTAAAAAGAAGACTCTATAGTACAACTGCAAAGACTCCAGCAGTTCTTTTTTTGTTCTCTGAAGTTCTTTAATCTTCAGATGACTTCCGATTTCATCAAAAAGCAGATCATTGTCCTCTGTCGTAACCTCAAACATAAGCTCTCCATCTTCTTCAAATACCAATGTCAGAATCCCTCCGACGTCCTCCGTGTACAATACACACATGATCTTCAGTTCATCTTTGATGCTGTCTGGAAGTGCCTCAAAATCCGGATTCAGATAAAACTTTCTATCATATGAATTCGCACCACACAGTACAATTTTTTCTTCGTACATACATTCCTCCTAAATATACCCGTAGATTCCGCGCACAGAGACTTCTCCCGCAAAAACCGTCTCCTCTTCGCCATCTTCTTTTCTCACAAGCAGTTCACCTGTCTTGTTGATGCCCAATGCATAGGCGTTATATTCGCCTCCAGGCTCCAGAACTCTCACTTCTTTTTCTTTGCTTACCAGAAGACGATTGTAATCCTCCTGCAAAAATTTTAAATTCTGTTCTTTTACAAACCGCTCATAGTTTTCTTCAAACTTTTTCATGATACATGCAATCAATGCAGAACGTTTTATCGGGCTTTCCTTTTCCACACGCAATGAGGTCGCCTTTTCACAAAGTTCTTCCGGAAAAGACTGCATATTCACATTGATTCCGACTCCGATTACAACGTAGTTGATATAATCAACCTCTGCACTCATCTCCGTTAGAATTCCACATATTTTCTTCGTTCCAATCACAAGATCATTCGGCCATTTAATCCCAACTTCAAGTCCTTCCTGCTCTCGGATCGCCATCGCCGCACTATACGCCATCACCAATGTCAGCATGGGCGCTTTCGATGGCTCCATCGTCGGTCTTAAAAGCAGAGACATATAGATATTTTCACCCAGCGGAGATTCCCAAGCTCTTCCACGCCTTCCTTTTCCGGAATTTTGACGGTCAGCGACCGCTAATGTGCCATGCTCTTTTCCCTGTTCCGCCAGATGTTTGATCCTTGTATTCGTCGAGTCTGTCTCTTCATAATAAATGACATGCCTTCCTATACACTCTGTCTGCATCAGGCTTTCTATCTCCTCTTGTGAAAGCACGTCCGGACATTCCACAATTCGATATCCTCTGTTTCTTACGGCCTCAATCTGATACCCTTCATTCTCCAGCTGCTTGATTACTTTCCACACTGCCGTTCTCGATACCTGAAGCCGTTCACACAACTGCTGACCCGACACATATTCTTTACTTTCCCGAAGCATTTTCAAAATCTCTGCTTTCACAACTCGTCCTCTTTCTCTGCTTATTCTCCAAGTGTTGCGACCATAACCGCCTTGATTGTATGAAGACGGTTCTCCGCTTCATCAAATACTACTGATGCCTTTCCTTCAAATACATCTTCCGTCACCTCTTTGCCTTTCACCGCCGGAAGACAGTGCATGAAGATTGTTCCCTCTTTGCCGGTCTTGTCCATCAGTTCCTGATTGATCTGATAAGGACTTAAAAGCGCAATTCGCTCAGCCGCTTTATCTTCCTCACCCATAGAGCACCATACATCCGTATACAACACATCCGCGCCCTCAACTGCATCGATGGAATCTGTCACACAGACTGAGGAACCGGCTTCTTTTGCGTACCCTTCACACAAAGTAACCAGTTCTTCTCTCGGCCACAGTTTTTTTGGCGCAATGATAACAAAATCAACACCTACTTTCGAACATCCGATCATAAGGCTGTTCGCCATATTGTTTCTCCCATCTCCAAGATATACGAATTTCAGCCCTTTTACATATCCAAAATGTTCTTTCATCGTCAAAAGGTCTGCAAGAATCTGTGTTGGATGATACTCATCTGTCAAACCATTCCACACCGGAACTCCACTGTATTTTGCAAGTGCTTCCACATGCTCATGTTTGAAGCCGCGGAATTCAATCCCGTCAAACATACGCCCGAGAACACGAGCTGTATCCTGAATGCTCTCCTTGTGTCCCAACTGAATATCATGCTCTGATAAATAAGTCGGAATACCGCCCTCATCACACGCACCCACGGTAAATGCACACCGAGTTCTTGTAGACGGTTTTTCAAAAATCAATGCAATGTTCTTCCCTTTCAGAGAATTTCCGGTAATTCCCTGTTTTTTCTTTTCTTTCAGATCTGCTGCCAGATCAACCAGATACATAATCTCATCTGGAGTAAAGTCTTTCAGTGTCAAAAAATTACGTCCTTTTAAATTCATTTTACTATCCTTTCTGATTTCCATGAACACATGTACAAATCTTGGTAAATTAATCTGATCTCTGAGGCGCTCATATCTTCGATATACTGCCTCTTCTAATGCCTGTACCGTATAAATCTGATACTTTGGCACATGAAGTAATTTTGCACTCGCCTCAAGCATTGCCATATAGAGTGTTTCATCGGAGAATCCATGAGACAATTTCAGCACAAACGCAATCTCTGCCTTCTCAATCTCACTCAAACCACTTAATATTTTTTCATAATACCACTCTTTTCGTGTTTGTTCAATATAGTAAATCGTTCCGGCAAGTCCATAAATCATCCGTTTCGCATCGTAATAGCCGATTTTTAGATTCTGTCTGCTGCGTTTTCCGTAAAATTCAATGATGCTTCCAAGTTTCACTCGCGGCGCAATCTCATACATCGTCGTATCCTCTGACAGCTTCACCCGCGGTTCTCTTCCCGGACCATAGATACGAATCTGTATCAGGTTCTTATATCCCCTTTTCGCAAGTGAGCCTGTCGGCACATTGTTGATGACTCCGCCATCCACATACGTTCTTCCATGCAGTTTTTCATTCTTAAATCCAATCAGGTATGCACTTGCAAGCAGAAAATCCTCCAAAAGCCCTTCCGGAATATCATGAATACTAAGATCCAGCTCCTTCATATCCGATATGGAAAACGTAAGCAGGCAAAATTCCATTCCAGACTCCCTTATCTTCTTCTCATCCACCATCTCATGGATCAGCTTCTTAAGCGGAGTGATATCAATCCCACCGTCTGACAGTCTCTTTTTCATCTCTGAAATCACTTCACCGAGTGTATTTTCTTTGTTGAACAACCGTTCCATCCATGCGTCATCTACGTCCATCACACGCGAAAATGTCATCTCACTCCAGATTTTTTCCGCCTGCTTTACATCTCCCATGCAGATCAATGCTCCATTTAATGCGCCAACCGAGGTCCCGGCTACCGCATTCACTTTCACACCTGCCTCCACAAGCGCCTTCCACGCACCAATCTGATAAGCTCCCCTTGCACCTCCGCCATCTAAAATCAATCCATACTCTTTCGTCAAGTCTATCTTCGCTTTCACGTTTTCTTCCCTCCTGATACCACAAAAGGGGCATGCTCTCGCACACCCCTCAACATCTAACCGTCTTTTTCCGCTCCGACCTCTACCAATGATTTCACAAGTCCTGCAACTCCCTGAATCTCAGATGGAATAATAATCTTCGTCGCCTTGCCGTCAGCCGCCTTTGCAAATGCTTCCAGACTCTTCATCGTAAGAACCGCCTCATCGGCACCAGCCTCTTTCAGGAAACGGATACCATCGGCATTCGCCTGCTGCACTTTTAAGATTGCCTCAGCTTCACCTTCAGCTTCTCTGATCATCTTTTCTTTTTCAGCTTCCGCACGGAGAATTGCCGCCTGTTTTTCTGCCTCTGCATCAAGGATTGCAGATTCTTTATTACCTTCTGCTACAAGAATTGTAGATTTCTTTTCTCCTTCTGCACGAAGAATCGCTTCACGTCTTTCACGTTCTGCTTTCATCTGTTTCTCCATCGCATCCTGAATCGCTGCAGGCGGAATAATATTTTTCAATTCCACACGATTAACCTTGATTCCCCAAGGATCTGTGGCCACATCAAGAGATGCTCTCATCTTTGTGTTGATTGTCTCTCTGGATGTCAATGTCTGGTCTAATTCCAAATCACCGATAATATTACGCAGTGTAGTCGCTGTCAGATTCTCAATCGCCATGATCGGATTGGCAACTCCGTAACAGAACATCTTTGGATCTGTAATCTGATAAAATACAACCGTGTCAATCCGCATTGTTACGTTATCTTTTGTGATAACCGGCTGTGGTGCAAAATCTACAACCTGTTCTTTGAGATCCACACGTCTTGCCACTCTTTCGATAATCGGGATCTTAAAATGCAAGCCAACTGCCCATGTCGCCTGATATGCTCCCAGTCTCTCCACAACAAGAGCCTGCGCCTGCGGTACAATCTTTACACATGATATCAAAAGACCTACTATAATGACTATGATAGCCACTAACACAACACTTGTAATGATACTTCCTACACTCCCTGCATCCATAATTTTACGCCTCCTTTAGTCTTACAATCAGTTTTACTCCTTGTATCCCTTCGATAGATACAACCGCGTCCTTCTCAATCACTTCGTGCGGTTCATCCGTCTTTGCAGACCACTCCTGTCCGTTTACTTCCACTCTTCCGACATTATGAAGTGTATCTACTGTCTCAATGACAACCGCCTTCTGTCCGATCAGGCTCTCTGCGTTCGTAAGCTTTCGTTCCTGATTAAAATATTTTATTGCGATTGGTCTTGTCAGGACGAGCAGTAAGATAGAAGATACGAGGAATGCCACAATCTGTACCGGTAGGCTAAATCCTACTATCGCCAAAATAAAGGCAACAATGGAACCTCCGGCAAACCATATCGTGGTCAGTCCAAGCGTAGCAATCTCAATCACTACAAGCACTACGAACAAAATAAGCCAGAAAATTGTTTGCATTACGAATCGCCTCTTTCCTTATTATTTCCATTAGTGTTTCTATTTTTTTATCTTACTATACTTTCCCTAATATTACAACTAAATTCAGCGTCCATAAGATTACATAAGATTACAATATCATTACAGAGTCATTAACAAAAATCACAGAAAAACACTCTTAATTGGCTACATACATCTGTCGATACGGATTTTTGCTGTCCGGTGTTACGACAGTAAACGGCGCCTCCAAAACTGTTTCGATATCATATCCGAACAAGTCGCAGTATTCTGACACATACGCCCGTAACTCCTCCATGTCTTGCGCCTCTGCCCTCTTTGCCGTCACCTGCTCCGGGAACGTTACATCTTTACAGTCCGAGCGCAAAAACATTTTTCCCCCATGCATTCCTGTGCATGGGAAAAATCCGACAATCTTCTCTTGCTCTGTTTCCAGACCAAGGACAACGATCACTCCGCCAGCCTGATATTCTCCGAGAAAACTTCCCGCTGTACCTCCGATAACCATAACCGGAACTTTCTCCTTGTATGCCTTCATATGAATGCCGGCACGATATCCGGCATTGTTCTTTACAAAAATCCTGCCGCCCCGCATTGCATATCCTGCCGCGTCACCGATATTTCCATGTATGACTATTTTCCCTTCATTCATAGTATCTCCGACTGCATCCTGGGCATTTCCGTAAACAGTGATCTCTCCGCCATTTAAATACGCGCCTAAGGCATTCCCCGGAACCCCTTCAATTGTGACGGCATGTCCCGACATTGCAGATGCGATAAAACGCTGTCCACAGCAATTTTCTATCGTCACATCCTCGTCTGCAAAACGCAGCTTCTCATTCAAAGTTTTATAGTCCATTTCCTTTGCATTTATCAACATAATTGCTATCACACCTCCGTTTTCTACTCTCCTGCATGAAAAATACCGAGAATCTCAAGCTCTTTTTCTGTCATACCAATGCCACGCAGCATCAGACGGTTACCGCGAAGGACTTCAATAGAATTAATGCCCATGCCTCCCATCAACTCCTTAATCTCATGATTCCAAGCATGCATCAAGTTGACAAGACGGGCGCTTCCTTCATTTGGATTGAGGCGCTTCACCAGCTCTGGACGCTGTGTCGCAATTCCCCAATTACATTTCCCAGTCTGGCAAGTACGGCAAAGATGACACCCCATCGCAAGCAGTGCCGCCGTGGCAACATAACAGGCATCTGCACCTAAGGCGACTGCCTTGACAACATCCGATGCACTTCGTATTGAGCCGCCAACTACAAGGGATACGTTATTTCGAATCCCCTCGTCTCGAAGTCTCTGATCGACAGCTGCAAGTGCAAGCTCGATTGGAATTCCCACATTGTCACGGATTCTTGTCGGCGCTGCGCCTGTCCCTCCACGGAATCCATCTATCACAATAATATCTGCCCCGCTCCGTGCAATTCCGCTTGCTATTGCCGCAATATTATGTACTGCTGCCACTTTGACAATAACCGGTTTTTTATATTCTGTCGCCTCTTTCACAGAAAAGACAAGCTGCCGCAGATCTTCGATAGAGTAAATATCATGGTGCGGAGCCGGCGAGATTGCGTCAGAGCCTTCTGGAATCATACGGGTTCGAGAGACGTCTCCAACAATCTTCGTCCCAGGCAAATGCCCTCCGATTCCCGGTTTTGCACCCTGTCCCATCTTAATTTCAATCGCAGCTCCGGCATTTAGATATTCCTCATGTACACCAAAACGTCCGGAAGCCACCTGCACGATCGTGTTCTCTCCATAGCAATAAAAATCTTCGTGAAGCCCACCCTCACCGGTGTTATAAAAAATCCCCAGTTCAGAAGCCGCACGTGCAAGTGATTCATGTGCATTGTAGCTAATCGAACCATAACTCATCGCCGAGAACATAATCGGCATAGAAAGCTCTAACTGTGGCGGAAGCTCACAACGGATTTTTCCATTATCGTCTCTTACAATTTTCTGATCCTTTTTTCCCAGAAATACTTTCGTCTCCATCGGCTCGCGTAGTGGATCGATCGGCGGATTGGTCACCTGAGATGCATTAATCAGTATCTTATCCCAATATACCGGCAGTGGATTTGGATTCCCCATAGAAGAAAGCAGCACTCCTCCGCTTTCAGCCTGTTTGAAAATTTCCTTGATCGTATCATTTTTCCAATTAGCATTTTCCCGAAATGTCGCATCACTTTTCACAATTTTCAACGCCCTTGTCGGACATAGCACAACACATCTCTGACAATTGACACATTTTGTCTCATCAGCAACCATAATTCCGTGCTCCGCATCAAAATGATGCACTTCATTTGCACACTGCTTTTCGCACAGACGACAATTTATACAGCGATTATCATTCCGGATTACTTCAAATTCCGGATATACGAATTTATAACTCATTTACATGCACCGTCCTTTACTCGAATGATCACAGGTTCTCCGCCTGCAGGAGCCCAGATATTTTCCGCATGCGGCTCCATCGTCCGTATCGCCGCTTCCTCGCTGGCGATAAACACCTTGTCTTCTTTTTCACCTACCACCATAGACCGGAGTTTCAGTCGGTCATTCAATGCCATAAGACCTCCTTCAAACCCAAGAACAATAGAAAATGGTCCTGTGATCAAAAGACTGGAAAACAAGGTGCGCAGATAAATATGTTTCTCCTTGTCCTCCAAATCTGTCTTCCTTTCAATCGTGCTCCAAAACGGAGCTGCCACAACGCTCGCTGCCTCCTCAAGCGTCAATCCCTGCACACGCACCAGATAATCCATAATATATGTGATAACCTCTGTATCCGTTTGCAGCGTACATTTATAACCAAACATCTCTATAAACCGACGATTCGCATCATAGGAAGAAATCTCTCCGTTATGAACAATGGACCAGTCAAGCAAAGTGAACGGATGTGCACCGCCCCACCAGCCCGGTGTATTGGTTGGATACCTGCCGTGCGCGCTCCATGAATAGCCTTCGTACTTTTCCAATTTGTAAAATTTTCCCACGTCCTCCGGGTATCCGACCGCCTTGAACGTCCCCATATTCTTTCCACTTGAAAAGACATAGGCGCCTTTGAGCTCTGTGTTGATCTTCATAACTATCCGTGCCACAAATTCTTTTTCATCAAGCTGCATAGATGCCAGCACAGATTTGAGCGGTGCGACAAAATATCTCCAAATAATCGGTTCATCCGTAATCTCCGGAATCTTGCGTGTCGGAATAATCTCTGATTGTACGATTTCAAAATACTCTTTCAAAAATACTTCACAATCTTTTCTTGTTGTACGGCTGTCAAAAAACATATGCAGTGCATAAAACTCTTTGTATTCCGGATAGATTCCATAAGCGGCAAAACCTCCTCCAAGTCCATTGGAACGATCGTGCATCGGCTTCATCGCATTTGTGATCATCTCACCGGACATGCGTTTCCCCTCTTTTGAAATAACAGCTGCAATTGCACATCCGGACGGGATACGTACCTGACCTTCTAACTTCATATCATTGTTCTCCTTCCTGTGTGTAATGGTGTAAATATAAGATTTTAAGCAAACGAAAAGACGTCCATTCCGATCACTCCGGAACGAACGCCTTTGCTCATTTATCTGTGTTATACTCTTTTTCCACTTGCTTGTCAAGCTGATTTTTTCTCAAAAAAAAAGATTGACAAATGCTTTTTTCAGGTGTATAGTGCAATTCGTAAAGACAAAGGCGTTTTTGAGTGAAAGAACTCAGAGACGCTTTTTTGTTTTTCAATCTTAATTAAATCCTACTTGTTTGATAATGGCAAAGGCGTCTTAAATGTAAAAAAACATTGAGGACGCCTTTCCTGTTATTTAATGTAAACTCATCAATGATTTAAGGGAACACAAATGGAGGACATGCTATGAAAACGGTAAAAGATTATTTTGGAGATTTGGTATTTGATGACAGAGTTATGAAAGCAACCCTTTCCGCAAAAGTTTATTCTTCTCTCAGAAAAACTATAGACGAAGGATGTGAACTGGATATCAGCGTTGCCAATGCAGTCGCAACCGCTATGAAGGATTGGGCGATTTCCAAGGGAGCAACCCATTTTACGCACTGGTTCCAGCCACTGACCGGAATTACAGCAGAAAAACATGACAGCTTTATCACACCGTCACCTGACGGCGGTGTCATTATGGAATTTTCCGGCAAGGAACTGATCAAAGGAGAACCAGACGCCTCCTCCTTTCCAAACGGCGGTCTTCGCGCCACCTTCGAGGCAAGAGGCTACACTGCCTGGGATCCTACTTCCTATGCGTTCATCAAAGACAACAGCCTTTGTATCCCTACAGCATTCTGTTCTTATGGCGGATACGCTTTGGATAAGAAGACACCGCTTTTGCGTTCCATGGAAGCGCTCAGCAGACAGGCTATTCGTATTCTTCGCCTGTTCGGCAACGATTCCGCCAAATGTATCCGTTCATCCGTCGGTCCGGAGCAGGAATATTTCCTGATTGACAAAGAAATGTACGACCAGCGTCCGGATCTTTGTTTTACCGGTCGTACCTTGTTCGGAGCACGGCCTCCGAAAGGGCAGGAGATGGACGATCACTACTTCGGCGTGATCAAACCTCGTGTAGCCGCATATATGGAAGAACTCAACGAAGAACTTTGGAAGCTTGGAATTCTCGCAAAAACAGAACATAATGAAGTTGCACCTGCACAGCATGAGCTGGCGCCAATCTACACAACTACTAATATTGCAACCGATCATAACCAGCTCACAATGGAAATCATGCAAAAAATTGCTGCAAAGCATGGTCTTGTATGTCTTCTTCACGAAAAGCCATTTGCCGGTGTGAACGGAAGCGGAAAACACAATAACTGGTCAATTTCAACAGACAAAGGGCAAAACCTTCTTTCTCCCGGCGAGACACCTTATGAAAATGCTCAATTTCTTTTGTTCCTTTGTGCCGTTATAAAAGCAGTAGATGACTATCAGGATCTGCTTCGTATCTCCGTTGCGACTGCCGGCAATGATCATAGACTTGGCGCTAACGAAGCTCCTCCGGCTGTTGTTTCTATTTTTCTTGGAGATGAGTTAAATGCCGTATTAGAGGCAATTGAAAATGACACCCCTTATCAGGGCTCCAAAAAGACAAAAATGAAACTCGGCGTCGATGTGCTTCCGAAATTTAACCGGGATAACACCGACCGTAACCGGACTTCTCCGTTTGCTTTTACCGGCAATAAATTCGAGTTTCGTATGCTCGGTTCTTCAAACAGTATCGCATGCGCAAATATTATGCTCAACAGTGCGGTGGCAGAATCACTGAAAATCTATGCAGACAGACTGGAGCAGGCACAGGACTTTGAGACAGCGCTTCATGAAATGATCCGCAAGACCATCAAAGACCACAAACACATTATTTTCAACGGCAACGGGTATGACGACAACTGGATTAAAGAGGCTACTGAAAAGCGCGGGCTTATCAACTACCGCACAACCGCGGACTGTATGCCTCATCTGCTCGATGAAAAGAATGTCAAAATGCTGACCGGACAAGGTGTATTCTCCATCGCAGAACTTCAGTCACGCTGTGACATCATGCTTGATAACTATTGTAAATCTGTAATTATAGAAGCCAACACAATGGTCACGATGGCAAAAACGCAGATTGCTCCGGCTGTGGAAAGCTACGCCGCGCACGTTGCAGATGCGGCTGTATCCAAAAAGGCATTGGATGCAAATCTTGCTTGCAGTTATGAGACCAATCTTGTCAGAACACTTTCTACCCTGACTGACACGATTGCCGCAAAAGTAGATTTACTAAACGAGGCACTGCGCTCTCTTGAAACGGCAGAAGATATTTTTGCAGAATCTTTCCTTATCCGTGACCATGTACTTGGCTTGATGAATGAACTGAGAGCTGCCTGTGATGAGGCAGAAACACTGACTGCAAAAAGCTACTGGCCTTTCCCTACCTATGCAGATTTACTGTTCGGTGTAAAATAAATCAGACGGAGGTTACTTTATGTGTTCTATTATGGGTTATTGTGGCAGTAATGCCAATCTTGATATTTTTAAAAAAGGTTTTGACCGGACGATTACAAGAGGTCCGGACGACAGCCGTATCATAGATACCGGAAATGGTTTTCTTGGATTTCACAGACTTGCCATTATGGGGCTTTCCCCTTCCGGCATGCAGCCGTTTGAGCTGAATGGAAGCTTTGTTGTATGCAACGGAGAAATATATGGGTTTGAACAATTCAAAGAACAGCTTTCCGGAAAATATACTTTTCAAAGCGAGTCCGACTGTGAGATATTACTTCCCTTGTACCGCGAGTACAAAACAGATATGTTTGCAATGTTAGATGCCGAATTTGCCTGTATCATATACGACGGCGAAACCGGCGAATATATTGCAGCAAGAGATCCCGTCGGCATCAGACCACTTTATTATGGCTTTGATGAAACCGGGACTCTCCTGCTCGCAAGTGAACCAAAAAACCTTGTCGGACTCGCCGAAGCGATCATGCCGTTTCCACCCGGACATTATTATAAGAACGGGGAATTTATCTGCTACTGTGACATTGCCTCATCGGATACCATCTGTCACGATGATCTGGAAACCGTATACAGACAGATTCATGACAAACTCGTTGCCGGTGTTAAAAAGCGGCTTGTCGCAGATGCCAAGGTCGGATTTCTTCTTTCCGGCGGGCTCGATTCGTCACTTGTATGCGCCATCGCAGCAAGGGAAAGCGCTTCGCCAATCAAGACCTTCGCTATCGGCATGAGCGAAGATGCCATCGACTTAAAATATGCGAAACAAGTCGCCGACTATATTGGCAGTGACCACACAGAAATTTATATGACACCGGACGATGTACTTTCTTCTTTAGAGACGGTGATTCGGATACTCGGAACATTTGATATCACGACAATTCGTGCCAGCATGGGCATGTACCTCCTGTGCAAAGCAATTCATGAGCAAACCGATATCCGTGTTCTGCTCACAGGAGAAATATCAGATGAATTATTCGGATACAAATATACGGACTTTGCCCCATCAGCGGAAGCTTTTCAGGCAGAATCCCAAAAACGTATCCGTGAACTTCATATGTATGACGTACTGCGCGCCGATCGCTGCATTTCCGTAAACTCACTGGAAGCGCGAGTTCCTTTCGGAGATCTTGATTTTGTGAAATATGTCATGGCATTGGATCCATCGATCAAACAAAATGTCTATGGAAAAGGAAAATACCTGCTTCGCAAGGCATTTGAAACAGGCGACTATCTCCCAGAAGAAATTCTGTGGCGTGAAAAAGCAGCATTCTCAGATGCTGTAGGTCATTCCATGGTCGACTATCTGAAAGAGTACGCCGAACAACATTATACAGAAGAAGCATTTGAAGCCGGATGCAAAAAATATACGCACGCTCGCCCTTTCACCAAAGAATCTCTTCTCTATCGTGAGATTTTCGAAAAATACTACCCGGGTCAGGGCGAAATGATCTCCGGCTTTTGGATGCCAAACCGCGACTGGGAAGGCTGTGATGTGAATGACCCTTCTGCCAGAGTTCTTGCAAACTACGGGGACAGCGGAAAATAAGCCAAAATAATTATAAAACCTTTCAAAGACTAGTTGACAATAATCCGAAAAAAGAGTATCATATCGGCTGGAAAGGCAATGGCGTCTTTAATGTTTACACATTAAGGCATCATTGCCTTTTTTATTGCAAACAGTAATGAAAATGGAGGTACATAAGTCATGCAAAAAGCAGAACAACTTTACGAAGGAAAAGCAAAGAAAGTGTTTAAAACAGAGGAGCCAGAGGTTTTGATCGTCTCTTACAAAGATGACGCGACTGCATTTAACGGTCTCAAAAAAGGAACCATTGTCGGCAAAGGAGTTATCAACAACAAAATGAGTAACTTACTCATGCAGCGTCTCGAAAAAGCGGGAATCCCAACTCATTTCATTGAAGAAATCAACGACCGCGAAACTCTTGTCAAAAAAGTCTCTATTGTTCCCCTGGAAGTAATCATAAGAAACATTGCTGCAGGCTCATTTTCTAAACGCTATGGTGTAGAAGAAGGGCTTGTCTTCGAATCACCTACCATCGAATTTTCATATAAAAATGACGATCTCGGCGACCCACTGCTAAATACATATCACGCACTCGCAATGAAACTTGCAACCAAAGAAGAAATCGAAACAATTGAAAAATATGCTTTTGGTGTCAATGAACAGTTAAAAGCTTTCTGGAAAGAATGTGGTGTCACACTCGTCGACTTTAAGCTGGAATTCGGAAGACTTTCTGACGGTACAATTGTGCTTGCCGATGAAATCAGTCCGGATACATGTCGTCTTTGGGATTCTAAAACAGGAGAAAAACTTGATAAAGACAGATTCCGTCGCGACCTTGGCGGTGTGGAAGACGCTTATCAGGAAATTATGAAACGATTAAACGAACATATCTAAGCTATTTAACGGAGGATATTATGACGAAATATATATTTGTAACAGGAGGTGTTGTGTCCGGTCTCGGAAAAGGCATCACCGCCGCATCGCTCGGTCGCCTTCTAAAGGCAAGAGGACTTAAAGTTGCGGCTCAGAAACTTGATCCCTACATCAATGTCGATCCGGGCACAATGAGCCCTTATCAGCACGGCGAAGTCTACGTTACAGAAGACGGCGCCGAGACAGATCTTGACCTTGGACATTATGAACGCTTTATCGACGAAGATCTGAATAAATATTCGAACCTTACTACCGGTAAGGTTTACTGGAATGTGCTGAATAAAGAACGCCGTGGCGAATACTTAGGCTCTACAGTACAGGTCATTCCTCATATTACAAACGAAATCAAAGAATTTGTTTATAGTGTTGGGAAGAAAACCAATGCCGATGTGGTGATCACCGAGATTGGCGGCACAATTGGCGATATTGAATCCCAGCCTTTTTTGGAGGCAGTACGTCAGATTTCTTTGGAAGTTGGCAGTAAGAACAGTTTGTTCATTCATGTCACACTCGTACCTTTCCTCCGTGGCTCAGATGAACATAAGTCAAAACCAACTCAGCATTCCGTAAAAGAACTGCGGGGAATGGGAATCAATCCAAACATTGTCGTCCTACGCTGTGACGAACCTTTAGAAGAATCCATTTTCCAGAAAATATCTTTATTCTGCAACGTAAAGCCGGACTGTGTCATCGAAAACATTACACTTCTGAATCTCTACGAAGCTCCACTTATGCTGGAAAAAGCAGATTTCTCATCTGTTGTCTGCCGTGAACTTGGTATCGAGACACAAGAGCCTGATCTCAGCGAATGGACAGAGATGGTAGAACATATCAGAAATCATACCGGCAATGTCACAATCGGTCTTGTCGGAAAATATGTGGGACTGCACGATGCCTATCTTTCTGTAGCAGAAGCGCTTCGACATGCCGGATATTTTCATAATACAGCCATAGAGATTCGCTGGATTGACTCAGAAGATCTGGCAGATTTTAATATAGAAGAAACTCTCTCTGCTCTGGACGGTATTCTCATTCCGGGGGGCTTTGGTAACCGTGGAATTGAGGGCATGATCTTGGCTGCAAAATACGCGAGAGAACACCAGATTCCATACTTTGGAATCTGCCTCGGAATGCAGATCGCCGTAATCGAATATGCAAGAAATGTTGTCGGAATCAAAGATGCAAATTCCGGTGAATTTGACGAGCAGTGTAAGCATAAAGTGATCAACTTCATGCCCGGACAAAATGACAACATCGACAAAGGCGGCACATTAAGGCTTGGCGCTTATCCATGTAACATCCAGGCAGGAACAACTATGCATCGCTGCTACGGTGTTGACACAATCAGCGAACGTCATAGACACCGCTATGAATTTAACAATGACTATCGAGAACAGATCACTCTTTCCGGTCTGACAGTCAGCGGTACTTCGCCTGATGGAAGACTTGTTGAGACCGTTGAAATTACTGACCGACCATTCCATGTCGGTGTTCAATATCACCCGGAATTCAAAAGCCGCCCGAACAGACCACATCCTCTCTTCAAAGGATTTATTCAGGCAGCTCTCTCACATCAAAGCGGAGGTAATTTATGAGTATACACGAAGAATGCGGGGTATTCGGCGTCATCTCACCAAAACCTGTAGACGTCGCTAATATTTCTTATTACGGGCTATACGCCCTGCAACACAGGGGACAAGAAAGCTGTGGAATCGTTGTGAACGATGACGGCGTATTTGTCTCCCACAAAGACCTGGGGCTGGTCGGCGATGTTTTTTCAAATGATATCCTGTCATCGCTCCCATCCGGCACCATGGCAGTCGGTCATGTCCGCTATGGCACAACCGGCGGAACAAACCGAAATAACTGTCAACCGATTGAAGTCAACCACCAGAAAGGACGGATGGCGCTTGCGCACAACGGTAATCTGTCAAATGCCGCCAAACTCAGAAATGAACTGGAATTATCCGGTGCCATTTTCCACACTACGAGCGATACGGAAACAATCGCCTACATCGTCACCCGCGAACGGCTGAATGCGCCTTCCATCGAAGATGCACTCAGCCGCGCGATGAATACGTTGGACGGAGCCTACTCTCTCGTACTGATGTCACCACAAAAATTAATCTGTGCAAGAGATCCTTATGGATTCCGACCGCTCTGCTATGGGCAGACTCCTGACGGCACATATATCGTCGCTTCTGAATCCTGCGCGATCAAAGCAGTCGGCGGAGAAGTCATTCGGGATGTGGAACCGGGTGAAATCTTAGTCTTTTCCAAACATGGTGTAGTTTCCCGCAAAGAACATTGTAATCAAAAAGAAAAACGGCTCTGTATTTTTGAATACATTTATTTTGCACGCCCGGATTCGGTCATTGACGGCATTTCCGTTCATGCTTCCCGTGTGCTTGCCGGAAAAATTTTGGCGCAGACACACCCAATCGACGCAGACATCGTCATTGGTGCGCCTGATTCCGGACTGGATGCCGCCCTTGGATTTAGTCAGGAATCTAAAATTCCATACGGTATCGGTCTGATCAAAAACAAATATATCGGCAGAACTTTCATCTCTCCCGGACAGGGAGCAAGGCTTGACAGTGTAAAAATCAAGCTCTCTGCCGTGGAGGAAAGTATCCGCGGGAAGCGTGTCGTGCTAATTGACGATTCCATTGTCCGCGGAAACACAATCGGGCGTGTTGTCCAACTGTTGCGCAATGCAGGTGCAAAGGAAGTACACATCCGTATTTCTTCTCCGATGTTTTTACATCCTTGTTATTATGGCACAGATATTGATTCAGAAGATCATCTGATTGCCTGCAAACATACGGTTTCCGAGATTGCTGAGATTATCGGTGCAGACTCTCTTGGATATTTTCCATTAGAAAAACTTAGAGAGCTTACGTCTCACTGCAGCTTTTGCAGCGCCTGCTTTGACGGCTGTTATCCTACCGCCATCCCAGATGACACACGAAAAGACCGTTTTGAAAAACGTTTATCAGATATAAAGGAGTCCTCAAAATGATCATGAAATATAACAGAAAACTAATTTTAGAGGACGGACAGGAATATTATGGATATGCCTTTGGCGACACTGCCGACAGCGTGTGTGAAATTGTCTTCAACACCTCAATGGTCGGCTATCAGGAAATCCTGTCTGATCCGTCCTACACCGGACAGGCTGTCGTAATGACTTATCCACTGATAGGAAATTACGGAATGGCAGAAGATGATTATGAGACCATCACACCGACCATCGGTGCTCTCATTGTAAGAGAATATAACGACGTTCCCTCTAACTTTCGAAGTGAATCAACACTTGGGAAAGTTATGAGCACCTATAAGATCCCCGGTATTTACGGTATCGACACCCGCAGACTGACCCGCTCTATACGCGATCACGGCTCGCAAAAGGTTCTGTTGACAGACGTAAAAACACCTGTTGAGAAAGGGCTGAACATCTTAGCCGCTACAGCGCTTGCACATGATTCAGTCGCTCGCGTAAGCTGTCAGCAAACGCTGGTCTATCCAGCAGATACCGAAAAGTTCCATATTGTTGCAATCGACTGTGGTATCAAAATGAATATCATTCGTTCTCTCAATGCACGTGGCTGCAAAGTGACATGCGTTCCGTGGAACACGCCTGCAGAAGTGATTGAAACGCTCTCTCCTGACGGCATCTTTATCTCCAATGGACCCGGGGATCCAACCGACGTGCCACAGACGATTACAGCTATAAAAAAATTAATCGGCAAATATCCGATTTTCGGAATCTGCCTCGGACATCAGATTATTTCACTTGCCTATGGTGCCAAAACTTATAAATTAAAGTTTGGACATCGCGGCGGGAATCATCCGGTAAAAAATTTAAAAACGAATAAAATTGAGATTACATCGCAGAATCACTCCTATGCGGTTGATGCAGACAGTCTCTTAGAGACACCGCTTTCTGTGACACACATCAATCTGCTCGACCAGACAGTAGAAGGTGTAGTATGCGAAAGAGATCGTGTATTCAGCGTTCAATATCATCCGGAAAGTGCTCCTGGTCCACAGGACAGCACCTATTTGTTTGATCAATTTATCACACTTATCAAGGAGGGATGCCAACATGCCGAAAAGAACAGATCTTAAAAAAATACTTGTCATTGGTTCCGGTCCGATTGTCATCGGTCAGGCGGCGGAGTTTGACTACGCAGGAACGCAGGCATGCCTCGCTCTCAAAGAAGAAGGATACGAGGTTGTTCTCTGCAATTCCAATCCTGCCACAATTATGACAGATACTTCCATCGCCGATAAGGTTTACATGGAACCTCTCACGCTGGAATATGTGGCAAAAATCGTTCGCTACGAACGCCCAGACGCCATCTTGCCTGGTATTGGAGGGCAGACCGGACTCAACCTTGCCATGCAGCTTGAAAAAAAGGGAATTCTGGCGGAATGTCGCACAGAACTTCTTGGAACAAAAATCAGCAGTATCGAACGTGCCGAAGACAGGGAGCTCTTCAAAGAGCTCTGTGAAGAACTCGGAGAGCCCGTACTTCCATCCGACATTGCAAGTTCTATCGAGGAGGGATTGAAGGTAGCAGAAAAAATCGGATACCCCCTTGTTCTTCGCCCTGCCTTCACACTTGGCGGTACCGGCGGCGGTTTTGCAGATAACGAGGAGGAACTCGTGGCACTGATGAAAAATGCCTTATCTCTATCGCCGGTTCATCAAGTTCTTATCGAAAAAAGTATCAAAGGGTATAAAGAGATTGAATATGAAGTGATGCGCGACAGCAATGACACTGCCATCACAATCTGTAACATGGAAAATCTAGACCCGGTTGGTATCCATACCGGTGACTCTATTGTAGTCTGCCCTTCGCAGACACTTACGAACAAAGAATACCAAATGCTGCGCGACAGCGCCTTAAAAATTATTCGGGCGCTTGGCATCGAGGGCGGATGCAACGTACAATTTGCACTGGATCCACATTCTTTCCAATACTATTTGATTGAAGTAAATCCACGTGTATCCCGTTCCTCTGCGCTTGCCTCAAAAGCGAGTGGATACCCAATTGCCCGCGTTTCGGCTAAAATCGGTATTGGCATGACATTAGATGAGATACCACTTGCAAACACACCGGCTTCTTTTGAGCCTGCTTTAGACTATGTCGTGACAAAAATGCCACGTTTTCCATTTGACAAATTCGCCGATGCGGACAACTCACTCTCTACCCAGATGAAAGCAACCGGCGAAGTCATGAGCATCGGAAGAACTGTAGAAGAAAGCCTTCTGAAAGCTGTTCGTTCGCTTGAGATCGGACTTTTTCACCTGTATGACGCAAAATTCGATGATATGACAGAAACCCAATTGCTCGATTATATTCAGCTTGGCACTGATGACCGTATCTATGCCATCGCCCAACTGCTTCGCCTTGGCTGTGATATTGACCGCATTCACTCTGCTTCTGCCATTGATGCGTTCTTTCTTCAAAAACTTTCTCATATCGTTCAGATGGAGCAGCTCCTTCAGGAACATCCTGGCGACAGCAAGTTTTTGAAAATGGCAAAACAAACCGGATTTTCTGATAAAGAGATTGGTCTGCTTTGGCAAATGGACGAGAAGGATATCTTTCATATCAGAAAGCAGCACGGTATCCTTCCTGTCTATAAAATGATTGACAGCTGTGCCTCTGAATTTGACAGTTATATTCCTTATTTTTACTCTACCTACGAAGAAGAAAACGAGTCCATTGTATCAGACAAGCACAAGATCATCGTACTTGGCTCCGGTCCGGTTCGTATCGGACAAGGTGTAGAATTTGATTATTCCACAGTACATGCTGTTCAGACGATTCAGTCTGCCGGCTATGAGGCAATTATTATTAACAATAACCCTGAAACCGTCTCCACTGACTACACCTGCTCAGATAAGCTTTATTTTGAACCGCTCTGTGTGGAAGATGTCATGAATATCATTGAGCTTGAACAGCCAGACGGCGTGATCGCCACCCTCGGCGGACAGACGGCGATCAACCTTGCAGAGCCGCTCCGGGCAAGAGGGGTAAATATTATCGGAACTGACTGCGATGCAATTGAGCGTGCTGAAAACCGTGATTCCTTTGAAAAGCTCCTCGCCTCTTTACATATTCCACAGCCAAAGGGACAGGCAGTCACAAGTATCGAAGACGGCGTAAGAGCCGCAAACGAGATTGGTTATCCGGTACTTGTGCGCCCAAGCTTTGTACTCGGAGGAAGAGCGATGCAGATTGTCGCAAAAGAAGAGGCTCTTCGGAATTATTTAAAAACTGCAGTAGAGATCAACGAGGAAAAACCAGTACTTGTAGATAAATACATCCGCGGAAAAGAAGTGGAAGTAGATGCTGTCTGCGATGGAAAAAATGTGTTTGTACCGGGTATTATGGAGCTGGTGGAACGTACCGGAGTCCATTCCGGAGACTCTATCAGCATTTATCCAACGCACAGTATTTCCGAGAAAGTAAAAGAAACGATTCTTGACTACACACAAAAATTGGGACTTGGCATCGGAATCATCGGACTGTTCAATATCCAGTTTATTGTCGATGAATTCGAAAACGTCTATATTATAGAAGTGAACCCAAGATCCTCCAGAACGGTACCATTTTTATCGAAAGCAACCGGATACAGCCTTGCAGATATCGCGACCCTTGCAATACTTGGCAAAAGTCTTCCGGAACAAGGTATTCATACTCTCTACCCAAAAGAGAAAGAACGTTTTTATGTAAAAGCACCTGCGTTCTCTTTCTCAAAATTACACGGTATGGATGCCTATCTATCACCGGAGATGAAATCAACCGGAGAGGCAAGTGGATACGACAATAAACTGCACCGCGCAATGTATAAGGCAATGATTGCTTCCGGAATCAAAGTACAAAACTACGGTACTGTCGTTGTGACACTCGCCGACGAAGATAAAGAGGAGGCACTGCCACTGGTAAGGCGTTTCTACGATATGGGATTTAATATCGAAGCAACTGTCGGCACCGCACTCTTTTTGAAAGAGCAGGGTATTCGAACCCGTATCCTGCGCAAGCCATCTGAGGGCAGCGAAGAAGTACTTGATTCTATTCGCGCCGGATATGTCAGCTACGTCATCTGTACACGTGCCATCCTTTCCGGTATCCACTATGAAGATGGTGTTGCAATTCGTCGATGTGCCTCCGAAAACAATATTACCATGCTCACCTCACTTGACACCGTGCGCGTACTGCTCGATGTCCTGGAGGAAGTAACTATCGGTATCTCGACAATTTAGAACAAATAAGACAGTGACCGAAAGGTGATAAAAGCCCTTCGGTCACTGTCTTTCTATTTAAAAATACTCCCTCTAATGAAAATAGTGATCTCCAATCAACTGACCATAATTTCCATTTCCGAAATATAATGCATCTCCAATTGGGTTATATCCTGCAAGTGCATCAGCTGCTGCCTGATAACATTCTGCCGGGATATTGCCACTTGCCAATACTCTGTCAAGCTTTCCTGTGATTGCCGGACCAAACTGTCCTGCCTGATAAATAACCTCTCTGATTGAGTTCGGGAAAGACCCACTTCTTACACGGTTCAAAATAACCGCCCCAACCCCTACTTTTCCATCATGTGGCTGGTTCCCTGCCTCACAGTAAATAATTGCTGCCAATAATGTCTGGTCGTCTGCGGACGCTGACATTGCCTCATCATATCTTACACTGCTTCCTGACTGTCTTGCGGCTTCTTCTGCAGCCTTTCTGGCAGCTTCTTCCTCTGCCGCTTTCTTTGCTGCTTCCTCGGCAGCAATCTCTTCCAACGTCTTTGCATCCTGCGGATTTGTCATATCAATCGCTGCTGCTCTTGCTACTGCGTCTGACCCAAATGCAAGCATTTCATTTTTTACATATCCTACAACCGAACCTGAAGAAACCTTTGACCATACATCTCCTCTTTCTTCCACAGTCAAGATTGTATTTGTATACATCTTTCCGACTACTTCACCGCCATCAACTGCCTCCGCAAGCACATCCGCTTCTGACTCTACATTTGCCAGCGCTTTTCCATGCCACACCTGTGTAGCCTCCGCAACTGCTGCTGTCTCTGGAATTTCATTCCATGTCTCCGCTAATGGTGAAATTGTCGTTTCGTGATTTATTGTTTCGATTGGCTGAGCATCAGATTGTGTATCAGCTGCCAAACTGCCGAACTCTGTGGTAAACACCATACAAGCTGTCAGCGCGAAGCTTATAATCACTCTCTTTTTCTCTCGTCTCATAAATTACCTCCTGGTTTGTTGCAATAACCTTACTGACTATTACAATAGTATACGTATTTAATTCATTTTTATTACAAATGTTACGTATTTGTTACATCTTTCAAACACAAGTGATATCCTAACATCTATTTGCCAACCTGTCAACCCCTAAAAAGAAAAAAAGGTTTATCGCCTTTGGCGATAAACCTCAAACATCAATATTGATGCGGCAATTGCCGCATTGAGCGATTCTATTTTTCCCTGCATCGGAATCTGAACCCAGACATCCGCTTTTTCTGCCACTTCATCTCTCAGTCCATTTCCCTCATTTCCAATGAGAACTGCTGTCCCTGACTGATAATTCTCCTTGTCATAAGTATTTTTTCCCTTAAGATGCGCCGCATAAGTTGTGACCTTTTTCTTTTGAAATTTATCCAAAAGCGCCAACAGATCATCCACATACACAAACGGCACACGATAAATCGATCCCATCGTAGAGCGAATTGTCTTCGGATTATAAATATCCACACAGTCACTGCTCATAAAAACGGCCGTCACTCCAGCTCCTTCCGCTGTCCTGACAATCGTCCCTAAATTCCCCGGATCCTGTAGGTTATCCAGCACGATAAAGTGCGGATTTTCCTTGGAAATCAGATCCTCTATCTCGTATTTTCGCTGCTTTACAACACATAATATCCCCTGTGGTGTCTTTGTATCAGACACATGTTGAAATACCTTGTCCGCTAACACTTCCACTGGGAATCTCTCCAAATGTAATTCTTCTTTCTTCTTATTATAAAGCGATTCAGAAACATATACTTTTTTTACTTGGTCTTGCGGTACTTCCATGAACATCCGAAGTCCTTCTACAATAAATACCTGTTCCTCATTTCTCACCTTACTTTTCTTTTGTAACTGCAATAAATTTTTTACTTGCGGATTGCTTGTACTTGTAATCATATTCCCTATTCCTTTTTCAACTTTTGTAATGCTTCATTCGAACCGATCAATATCACGATTAGATTCTTATTAAACGGCCGCTGCGGATTAATTGTAACATCTACAACACCATTTTCAATAGTTCCTACTACATTAATTCCGTATTTTTCACGAATTTGAAGATCAACAAGCCTTTTCCCGATCCATTCATCCGGAATTTCTGTTTCCACCAGACTGTAATCCGGCGACAGCTCTATCCAGTCAGCAAAATTACCTGACACCATCGTTCTTGCAATACGGCGTCCCATCTCCTTTTCCGGATGGACGACAGCATCTGCCCCTACTTTTTTTAATACGGTCGCATGAAGACTGCTCTGTGCTTTTGCAAGTACATATGGTATTCCAATCTCCTTCGCCATGATCGTAGCCATAATACTTGTTCCAAAATTTTCAGAGATTGCAATCACTGCGCCATCCAAATTTCTTGCTCCCAGTGATTTTATCACTTCCGGATCCTCAATATTGGCGCACATTGCATATGATACCTTGTCTGCGATTTCCTGAATTTTTTCCATGGAATTGTCCACCACAACCACTTCACATCCCAGATTTTCCAATCCGAGCGCAAGATGCTTCCCAAAATTTCCCAAACCAAATACTGCATATTGTTTTCTCATATTCTGCTCCTATCCAACCATGATTCTCTTTTCCGGTAATTCTCTTGTGAACTCTTTCGGGTTTTTCTTTCCCCCAAATACCAATGCAATTGTAATCGGACCGATACGTCCCACATACATTAAACTCATCACCACAAGTTTACTTCCAAATCCAAGACTTGGTGTAAGATTTGCCGAAAGCCCCACTGTACCAATTGCTGATACTGCCTCATATAACAGATCCAAGAAATCCTTCCCCGGTTCAAATATCGTAAGCATTGTCACTCCCGCCGTCAGAAACAGAAGTGCAAGCATTACCACTGCAAAGCCCGTCCTAAAATTCTCCACCGGAATTCTTCTGCCAAAACACTCTGTATCACGTCTCCCATAGACAACCGTCATACATGTCAAAATGAGCATTGCCGCAGTCGTAGTCTTGATACCGCCGGCCGTTCCTGCAGGAGATCCTCCAATGAACATTAAAATACACGACAAGAACTTACTTCCTGCCGTCAATCCATCCTGACTTACCGTTGCAAATCCCGCTGTCCTCGTGGATACCGAATGGAATGCCGATGCCATGATCTTTTCTCCGAATGATAGATTCCCTATCGTCTTTGCATTGTCATATTCCAATGCAAACACAAACACGGTTCCTGTTATAATCAGCAAAACCGTCATCGTAATCGCCAGCTTCGAATGAAGAGATAATCTGGTAAAAAATTTACTCCACACAAGTTTTTTCGCTTTTACTTTCTTAAAATTTCCAATCAGGTCATTCCATACTGTAAAACCGATTCCTCCGGCTATAATCAACATCATTGTCGTCAGATTGATAACCGGATTACGAACATACTGCGTAAAGCTTCCATCTCCTAAAATATCAATTCCTGCATTACAAAACGCCGAGACAGAATGAAATATTGCATATGCAACCCCCTTCAGCGCTCCAAATTCAGGTACAAACACAACTGCAAAAAGAAGCGCGCCGATTCCTTCTACTAAAAAAGTACCTTTGATAATCTTTAGTACAAACGCCACAATTCCGGACAGTGTATTCAGATTATAGCTCTCCTGAATAATCACCCGCTCCCGCACTGTGATTTTTCTTTTTAAGATAATAAAAAAACCAGTCACACACGCGATTACACCCAGTCCACCGATTTGAATCAAAATCAAAAGAATGACTTTTCCAAATACCGTAAACTGTACCGCCGGCACAACTGTTACAAGTCCGGTTACACAGACTGCGCTTGTTGCCGTAAAAAGCGCATCTATAAAACCAATCGGCTGTGTATTAGAAATCGGCAATGTTAATAAAATCCCACCAAGGAAAATGGTCGCGATAAATCCCATTGCCAATAACTGCATCGTGCTGAACCTGATTTTTTTAAGCGATGAATATTCCATAGCGTTCCCTTCTTAATTATACTTTAAATCGGTATCCAACGCCCCATATAGTCTCGATATACTGTGGTTTCGACGTATCAAATTCTATCTTCTCACGGATCTTTTTAATGTGAACCGTAACTGTTGCAATGTCTCCAATCGATTCCATATCCCATATCTCGCTGAATAATTCATCTTTTGTATATACATGATTTGGGTGTGAAGCCAAAAATGTAAGCAGATCAAATTCTTTTGTCGTAAAAGGCTTCTCCTCACCATTCACCCACACACGTCTCGCTGTCGTATCAATCTTCAGTCCACGAATCTCGATCACCTTGTTTTCTTCTGCTGCGCTTCCAATCAAACGGTCATAACGTGCCATATGCGCCTTCACACGGGCAACTAACTCACTAGGGCTAAACGGCTTTGTGATATAATCGTCTGCTCCAAGACCAAGTCCTCGGATTTTGTCAATGTCATCCTTTTTTGCCGAAACCATAATAATCGGCGTATTTTTTTCATCTCGAACCTGTCTGCAGATCTCAAATCCATCTACTCCCGGAAGCATCAAATCCAAAATAAACAGATCATAATCATTTTCCAATGCTTTCTTTAAACCTGTCTCTCCATCATTTGCAACCTCAACTTCAAAACCACTCAACTCTAAATAATCTTTTTCTAAGTCAGCAATTGCCTCCTCATCTTCTACAATCAATATTTTACTCATTTACTGGTACCTCCTGATATTTTCTAATAACAAAGTACATTACGGTTCCGGTGCCTTCCTTGCTCGTAGCCCAGATTTTTCCGCCATGCTCTTCCACAATTTTTTTCACAATCGAAAGACCGATTCCACTTCCTCCCTTAGAGGAATTTCTAGATGCATCTGTCCGATAAAACCGGTCAAAAATATGCGGCAGCTCTTTTGCCCCAATTCCTTTTCCGTTATCTTCCAGTTCAATCTGAACGAAATCTCCCACATCTTTCACGCGAAGATTGATCTTTCCATGTTCTTTATCCATATATTTTTCTGAATTGGACACAATATTATTAATGACACGCTTTAACTGCTCCACATCCGCAATGATCTTTACATCACTTTCCACATAATTAAAATAGCCAAACTCAATGCCCCTTGCCTCCAGTTCCATGGCAAGATCTTCTGCACAATCATCAAAATAATCATTTACAAGAACTGTGCTGAAATTGTAAGGTATACGGTTAGAGTCAATCTTCGAGTACAACGTCAGCTCATTGATCAAAAGATCCATCTCATTTGCCTTGTTATAAATCGTCTTAATATAGCGATCCATCTTCTCCGGCGTATCTGCCACACCGTCCATGATTCCTTCTACATAACCTTTAATCGCTGTGATAGGAGTCTTCAAATCATGGGAAATGTTGCTGATAAGTTCCTTACTTTTCCTGTCATACTCTACTTTTTCTTCCGCCGTATCTTTCAGACGTTTTCTCATCTCTTCAAAATCACGGCAAAGTTGTCCAATCTCGTCATCTACCTCAATCTCCAGCTCAAAATCTAAATTTCCATCCTTGATATTTTGCGTGGCAATCTTCATTCTTCCAAGCGGTATCACAATTCCACGATAAATCCAAAGAATCAAAAACAATGCTGTGAACATCAAGATAAATACAACCGCAATCACCATGTCAGTTATAAGCTGTTTCACTTCAGGCACAGAATCACTCACATCCGTCACAATAAAAGCACTTCCCTGTGCCCCATCTTGATACTCAAAATCAATCTGCTTTACAAGTACCTGAAGGTCACCTCCAAGATAGACGCCGCTCTCCGAAGATGAATCATAGTCTCCATACGCCGGAAGCTCTTGTAAAAGCTCTGTCTCTGCCTCTGCTCCTATATATACCACTTTGTCATCTCGCCTTACAACCAAATACGAGTTTTTCTTCGTCAGTTCTTCGTTGATTTTTTCCAAATATGTGATATCTGTCAATGTCTCCGGCGTTGTCTTTGCCGTTTTTACTAACTTGTGAAATGTCGCTGACGTGACTTTATTTAACATATTGACCGGATTTGAAAAACTCTTATATGTCGTTCCTGTAATATTATAATTCTTCTCGATCATCGATATCTGATACTGACTGAAACCAGTAATGACAGCAAGAGACAATCCCATCGGCAATACTATAATGATTAAAAATGCTATCACCAATCTTGTTTTTAACTTCAATAAACACACATCCTTTTCTACAATTAGTAGTATTATACCATGCGACAAAATGTAATACACCAAAGAACCACTAAATATTTATAAATTTTTTGTAAATTTATACAAAAAAATCAGATGCACACTCATTTTAAGTATTTGCATCTGACTTTTTCTTATTTTTTGAAATCTTTCTACAAGTAAGCTTTCAAGGTTTCTACTTTATCTAATTTTTCCCAAGGTAAATCCAGATCATGACGTCCAAAATGTCCGTAAGCTGCTGTCTGCTTGTAAATCGGGCGACGAAGGTCTAACATCTTGATAATGCCAGCCGGTCTTAAATCAAAGTTCTCTCTTACGATATCTACTAATTTTTCCTCTGAAAGTTTTCCTGTTCCAAATGTATCAATCATAATTGATGTCGGCTGAGCAACACCGATTGCGTATGCCAGCTGAATTTCACACTTGTCTGCCAAACCTGCTGCAACGATATTCTTTGCTACATAACGTGCCGCATATGCCGCAGAACGGTCAACTTTTGTGCAGTCTTTTCCAGAGAATGCTCCGCCACCGTGACGAGCCATTCCGCCGTATGTGTCAACAATAATCTTACGACCTGTGACACCGCTGTCTCCATTTGGTCCACCGATTACAAAACGTCCTGTTGGATTGATAAAGAATTTTGTATTCTCATCTACCATTTCCGCAGGTAAAATCTCGTCAAAAATATATTTTTTCACGTCTGCATGAATCTGCTCCTGTGTCACTTCCGGATCATGCTGTGTCGATAACACAACTGCATCCAGTCTGGCAGGCACACCATTTTCATCATATTCCACTGTTACCTGTGTCTTTCCATCCGGGCGAAGATAAGGAAGTGTTCCATCTTTACGCACTTTTGTAAGTCTCAGTGCAAGCTTGTGTGCCAATGCGATCGGATATGGCATAAATTCCTCTGTCTCATTGGATGCATATCCAAACATCATTCCCTGATCTCCAGCACCGATTGCCTCAATTTCTTCATCTGACATCTTATTTTCTTTTGCTTCCAAAGCCTTGTCTACACCAAGTGCAATATCGGCTGACTGCTCGTCAATTGCAGTTACCACACCACATGTATGTGCATCAAATCCGTATTTTGCTCTGTTGTATCCAATCTCATCGATTGTCTCTCTTACTAATTTTTGAATATCCACATATGCATTTGTTGTGATCTCTCCCATAACCAACACAAGACCTGTTGTAATTGCTGTCTCACAAGCTACACGGCTCATCGGATCCTGCTCTAACAGTGCGTCTAAGACCGCATCTGAAATCTGGTCACAAATCTTATCCGGATGTCCTTCTGTTACTGATTCTGATGTAAATAATAATCTTTCCATTCGTTCTTTCCTTTCTTTATTTCTTTCTCTTTAAGGATTGTCCTGCTTCTTCCCTAATTAACTAAAAACAGCCCGACAAAATCGGACTGTTTTATATTCTCATAAACCAATCCTCTTATTGTTCGATTACTCGCTCAGGTTGGCACCTTCCGTTCCCGGGGTTGCCGTGGCTTCATAGATCCTTTTACCTCCACCACTCTGAATAAGAGAAAGTTCGCATTGTTTAATTTGTTCCGTTGATGATAATAACACTTCTAAATACTGCCGTCAAGCACTTTTTCTATTTACCTATTTGTTTGATAAAGTTTATTACTAATACCAAAGAAAAAAAGCCTCAGAAATATGAAATTCCTAGACTTTTTGACAGGCGCCAACCAGATTTGAACTGGTGATAGAGGTGTTGCAGACCTTTGCCTTACCACTTGGCTATGGCGCCATATATTTTCTTTCTAATATATTGTATTCTAATAACAAAAAAATTATAACAAAATATTTATTCTCAGTCAATATTTTTTATTTATCAGAAAGTAAATTTCTGTTCATTAGATTACAAAATTAGTACTATACAGCACCAAATACCCTCAAAATGACCATATAAAGAGATTCGAATCTTTCTCTCTACATGGTCATTTCTGGCAGTATTTTGGTTTTATTTTGATGTTACTTGATAAAGCTTACATGCTTACAAATTTCTTTAATTGCTTTCTCTTTTCTTTCATTGAAAACAACTTTATTTTCTTCAAACAAATTTCGTCCATCTGTATCAATGGATACAATCAGAGGACCAAATTCTTTTACACGGCAGTGCCATAACGTTTCCGGCATTCCCAGATCTCTCCATTGTGCATCTATAATTTTTTCCACCTCTGAAGCAGCTACCACTGCATTTCCGGCAGGGAACACACAATGGATCGCCTTATAGTTTTTACATGCATACTCCGTGTTTGTACCCATGCCTCCTTTTCCGATAATCACTTTCACACTGGTCTGTTTCACAAATTCTTTTTCGAATTTCTCCATACGCATGCTGGTTGTCGGACCAACAGATACCATTTCGAACTTGTCATCCGCAAGAGGACGGATAATCGGTCCTGCATGAAAGATTGCAGCGTCCTTTACATTTACAGGAAGTTCTCTTCCTCCCTCAACAAGCCGTCTGTGTGCCACATCACGACAGGTTGTCATACTTCCGTTCAGATAAATAATATCTCCGATATGGATATCTGCCAGATCCTCAGCAGATATCGGCGTTGTTAAAATTTTCTTTCCATCTTTGATTTCCAACATTATAAAGTCACCCCCGAATGTGTTGTGATCGTGTAATTGAGATCTTTGTCAAAAATAATGTGCCCACGTCTGTGAGACCAGCAGCCAACATTCACGGCGACACCGATTGTAGATGGATGTCTTGCTGTGTTTTCAATATGTACACCCATTACGGAATACTTGCCGCCCATTCCCTGCGGTCCGAGTCCAATTGCATTGATTCCGTCTTCAAGCAACTTTTCCATCTCTGCCGCACGCTCATTTCCATTATGACCTCCCAGCGGTCTCATCAATGCCTTTTTAGAAAGCAGTGCTGTTGTCTCAACAGATGTTGCCACACCGACACCGACCAAAAGCGGAGGACATGCATTCAGACCATAAGAAGTCATGACATCCATTACAAATTTCGTAACTCCTTCGTAGCCCTCTCCCGGCATCAGCACCATGGCTTTCCCCGGAAGTGTGCATCCTCCGCCTGCCATGTAAGTATAAATCTCGCACCGATCACTGTTTGGTATAATATCCCAGAATACTGTCGGTGTTCCTTTGCCGACATTTTTGCCTGTATTGTACTCGTCAAATGTTTCCACGCTGTTATGACGAAGAGGTGCTTCCACTGTCGATTTTATAACAGCTTTTTTAAAAGTGTCTCTAACTCCCCGATCAGCGGGAAATTTGTTCCACATTTTACCCAAAACTGCAATACACCCGTATCCTGACAGCTTGGTCTGTTCAATTCTTTTGCCAGTACCTGATTTTTCTTCATTGTCTCGTAGATGACTTTTGAAAGCGGACTGTCCTCTTTTTCTGCCAGTTCATCCAGCTTTGCAATAATATCATCCGGCAGCACTTTTGCAATATATGACACAAAATTTGCCATATAATCCGTAAGCTGCTCTACTTGTTCTTTCTTACTCATGTTTCTGCCTCCTCTGATTTTTTGCATCTATATCAGATGCTGTTTATTTTCACAATTATAATCATCCTTTTATGGAAAGAATGGAAATGCAATCGGGAGGATAATCATACTCACAACCGTTGCTATGATAATCAATGGAAATCCTGCTTTTACAAAATCCATAAAGCGGTAACCTCCGACTCCCACAACCATAGTATTTGCCGGCATTCCGATTGGAGTTGCATAAGCACAGGAACCTCCGATTACACATGCCATCAATACTGCTCTCGGATCTGCTCCGATTCTCTGTGCAATCGACAGACAGATCGGAACCATCAATGCTGTCGTCGCTGTGTTTGACATAAAATTTGTCATCACACAACACAGAAGAAATACGACCAGCGTCAGAATATATGGAGACGGATCGCTTCCAAGTGCTCCAATTACTTTTTCTGCGATCATCTCTCCCGCTCCGGTCTTTTCAAGTGCCGCTGCCAGAGATAAAGTTCCTCCAAACAAGAAAATTGTTTTCAAGTCAATAGATTTCAATGCATCTTTTTCTGAAATCACACCGGTCAATATCAAAAGCAAAGCACCGATTCCACCTGAAACACAAAGACTGATTCCTATCTTTTCTTCAAAGATCATAGCCAGTAAAGTCAGTATCAGAATGATCAATGACATCCACTGCTTCCATTTTGGTACCTGGTCAAAATCTCTTTTTGTATCGAACGCCTCCTCTTCTTTCGGATCACATTCCGGAAGTAATTTATATCCTATGGTTGCATAAAATAAAATTCCTGCAATCAGAATCGGCATCAGTAATTTTGATCTTTTGTATCCTGATTTTGCTGCAATTCCTATAACTACCGGAATTAATACCGCTGCAGTACCTGTATTTGAAAGTACTCCACTCATCAAACCTACAATTACCATAATTGCTACAATCAGCATACGTTCTGTTTTTGCAAATCTGGTTACAATTCCCCCAATTTTATTTGCCATTCCTGTTTCAAATAATGCTCCTCCTACAATGAACATCGCTACGAACAGTATCACATTACTGTCAGTAAATCCTGCAAATGCGGTCTGCACATCCAGTACATCTGTAATGGTCAGTCCGATACAGACGATCATTGATGTTACCCCAAGCGGTATTTTTTCAATAACAAACATAATCACCGCAAACAAGAGAAACAAAAGAGTTATTGTTGACGGACTCATTTGTTTTCCTCCAATCCTTTTTTTATTCACATCACAGCGCTGTTTGCTATAGCTTTATTATAGAGGTCGTATAGATGCTTGTACATTTACTTAAAATGATACCTCCATTAAAAAAAATTATGATATGTTGTATATTTGAGCATTTCTCACAAAAATTATGATATAATCAAAATAATCAAGGATTAAAACCAGAAGAATTTTAGACATAATTACTATAATAAAATTTTTAATATTTTAGAAAATTAAGAAGAAATGGGGTCACTACCAATGAAAATCATTCAATTAGAATACTTTTCTGCCGTTTGTCGTTATCACAGTATTACACAAGCTGCACAAAAACTTTATGTCACACAGCCTGCAATCTCAAACGCAATTCGAGAACTGGAAAAGGAATTTTCTATCAGTTTGTTTAGCCGTACAAAAAATCATATGGTTTTGACAAAAGAAGGGGAAGAATTTTACCAAAAAGCAAGTGTACTTCTTAACAATATTCATGAGACAACCTCAGAGCTTTATGACCTTGGAAAGCAGATTACCCCCATCCGAATCGGCATTCCTCCTCTTTTGAGTACAGTCTTTTTCCCTGATATGCTGACTGCTTTTTATAAAAAATATCCAAATATCCCCGTTGAGCTTTTTGAATACGGCTCTGTACGTGCCGCCAATCTGGTTTTAGATGATGTATTGGATCTGGCGCTCGTCAATCTGAATTTTTATGAGACTAATAAATTGAATTCTTGTCAGCTTCTTTCTGACAAGCTAATGTTCTGTATCTCCAAGAGTCATCCTCTCGCGAAAGAAAAAAGTATATCAATTGAAATGTTAAAAGATGAGCCTCTAATCATGTACAATACCGATTCCGTTCAAAACCATACGTTGCTTTCACTTTTTGATACAATCAAAGTAAAGCCTCATGTAATTTTAAATGCCAGCCAACTCTATACAATTCAGGCATTTGTCCGTGAGAATCTAGGAGGAGCTATTCTCTACTCTTCGCTCCTCAAAAATATGAACGACGTCAAGGGAATACCAATCGCTCCTACAATCTCACAGGAAATTGGTCTCGTATGGCAAAAGGGCAAATATCTAAACAGCCGCACTGAACAATTTATTGCTTTTACAAAAGATTTTATGGAAAGTCAAAAATAAACCTTCTGCTTCTAAAGTCAATTGTTACAATGAAACTGTCCACCTGCAAAACAAATTACAAAACTAATTTTCTGACTGAAGTGCGTCAAATCCAGTCTCTCTTGTTCTGATCTTCAGCGCACTTCGAATTTCATAGCTGAATATTTTTCCATCCCCCACTTCTCCCGTATACGCCGCTTTCTGAATTGCCTCAATAGTCTTTTTCTCCCATTCCTCAGAAGATACTACAATCTCAAATTTGATTTTTGGAAGCATCATAACATCTACCTCCATTCCACGCACAACGCTTTTATATCCTCGCTGAGAACCGCAGCCCATAACCTGCGACACAGTAATTCCGTTTACCTGAATAGCATTCAATGCTTCTTTTACATCCTCAAGCTTTTCTTCCCGAACGATTGCTTCTATTTTAATCAACATAATCTGCTCTCCTTCCTTAATCCAATCCATTGAAAGACGGATATGCATTTTCACCATGCTGGGAAATATCTAATCCTACTTTTTCCTCTTTTTCGCTTACTCGAAGCGGTGTAAAAATTCTTACAATTGCCGCACAGATTAATGTACCCAAAACTGCAATCACAATTGTAATCAAAATTCCGATTATCTGTGCACGGAACAGACGAAAATCACCGAATGCTAAGCCATCCCACTTGGCCACGCTGTTAATAGAACTTTTTGCAAAAATTCCGGTTGCAAGTCCGCCCCAAATTCCTCCTATTCCATGACACCCAAAGGCATCAAGCGCATCATCTATTTTTACCCGCTCTTTAATAAAGCCAACTCCAAAATAACAGATTGGACTAACGAGTGCTCCAATAATAAATGAAGACCAAATCGGTACAAACCCGGCTCCCGGTGTAATTGCAACAAGCCCAACCACAAGACCGGTAGAAGCTCCAACCAGTGTTGGTTTTCCTTCTTTCAGAACATCAATCAACATCCAGGACAGTAATGCGGTCGCTGCAGATACCGCAGATGTCATAAATGCATGTGCAGCCAGCCCATTTGCTCCGAGTGCACTTCCTGCATTGAATCCAAACCATCCAAACCATAAAATCGATGCCCCAAGGACAACAAACGGAATATTGTGAATCCGATAAGTCGTATGTTCATATCCTCTTCGTTTTCCAATTAAAACAGCAAGAACCAGTGCACTGATTCCGGAACTTATATGGACCACGTCTCCGCCGGCAAAATCTACTGAACCGATTTCAGCCAGCAAACCGCCCTCACCCCACACCATATGTGCCAGCGGATAGTAAACAATAACCGACCAAAATATTACAAAGAAAAACAACGCCTTAAATTTCATTCTCCCTACAAGTGCACCCGTAATCAATGCCGGCGTAATCATCGCAAACATCATCTGAAATGCCGCAAACACCAAATGCGGAATTTTTTCAGAATATGGTCCCGTTTCCATACCAATATCTGAGAAAGCAAACCATCTAAAATCGCCGATTATACCTGCATGATTTCCACCAAATGCGAGTGAATACCCAAATAAAACCCACATTACAACCGAAATCCCCATAATAGCCACACATGCCATCATCGTGTTCCCTACATTTTTACGTCTGACTAACCCGCCGTAAAAAAATGCTAAACCTGGTGTCATAAAGAAAACCAATGCCGTCGAAATCATAACAAATGCTGTGTCTCCTGTATTCATAACCACTCCTCCTTCAAAATCCTTTCCATGCTCCTGGCATCTTCTTTGAAGGAGGCATTCTCTCCGACAAAGCAGGTGTGCCTCTTTGCACGGAGTTTCTGTTACATCTATACAATAAAAAAAGTGTCTAGAAATCTTCTAAACACCTTTGTTGGAATAAAGTATAACACACTTTAAATTAACAGACAATAGTCAATATTAACTATCTTTCCTCTGATTCTTCCACGATTTTCAAAAAATCTGCTTCTTCCTGCTTTGGTTTCGGAATAAATTTGTTTGCAATTCTTCCCTTTCCACGCTTTTTCACATAAAAAAATCCAATAATTGAAAATACAACCGCTCCAATAAAATTCACAAATAGATCTTTCATTGTATCCAAAAGCCCAATATCCAAATAACCACCAAGTCCAAGCTCTTTTCCATTTACTATCACGCTGTTAATATCTCCAATATGAATCACTTGATTACCGCCTGTTGGATCAAGCATCACTGTATTGATACTGTTTACAATCGTATCCTTCTGTGTGTCCATCCCGAAAAATAAATCCATACCGCACTCAAAAAATTCCCACATCACACCAATTGTCATTGAAAAACAAAATGCTACCACTGCCATGTAAAGCGGTGACAAATTGAACTTTGCTCTCTCATCCCGATTAAGAATATCTACTAACGAAAAACCAATTGCGGCTGCTAAAAATCCATTCAAAGTATGAAGCATTGTATCCCAATTGGGAACGCGCGTATAATATGCACCGATCTCCCCCAAAATTTCTGCCGAAAATATAAACAGTAAAATAATAATCTCTAATGTCGTCGGAAGTTCAATCTTTAACTCTACTTGGAGAAAGCTCGGAACAATCAACAGCAATAAAGTCAATACACAGTAAAACACATCTTCGTAATTCCTGTTTAAAATCTGTAGAATCATCACCAGGATTACCAATGCTCGAAGTACCATATACACCACAAAAGAACTTTTATGTTCTTTTATTTCCATCTTTAATGCTTTCCAGCGAATTCTCAACTTTTGTCTCATCTTTCGTCCTCTTTCTTTCATTTTACCTACTTATCTTACCTCTTTCTCTACAATTCTTCAACCTTTTAATTGTTAACCATTATTTATATATAGTTGACAATCAACCTTGTATAACGTATACTTAATTAAAAATGTATTTATTTACAATAATCTTATGGAGGAAATTTATATGCAAAAAACCAACTTTAAAACACTGGATCTATGTATGATTGGTGTAGTTACTGCCGTCATCGTTATTATGGCGCAAATATCCATTCCAATGCCTCTCGGTGTTCCAATGACCATGCAAACCTTTGCCATCACACTAGCCGGAATTATACTCGGCTCTAAAAAAGGAGCTGTAGCTTCTCTCATCTATGTGCTGCTTGGAGCAGTCGGTGTTCCCGTATTCGCGAACTTTAGCGGTGGATATCAGCTTTTGGTTGGCCCAACCGGTGGTTTTATCATCTCATTTCCAATTATGGCATTCATTATCGGACTTGGCGTTGAGTACAAAAATCGTTTTAAAGGCTGTTTTACCTTTTGTCTGATTCTCGGAACATGCATTAATTATCTTTTTGGTGTTGTTATGTTCTGTATCATCATGCACAGCACCGTTTGGGTTGCACTCACAGCTTGTGTGCTTCCATTTATTCCTACTGCTATTTTAAAAGCCATCTTGGCAAGTATACTTGGATTAAATCTAAGAAAGAGAGTCCCGGGATTATCCTAGGGCTCTCCTTTATTATGCGAGCATTTTTCATTACACAGAACAAAATTCTCACAATAAAAAATATCGAAAGTTTAAACCTTTCGATATTTTTTTAAGGCGCCAACCAGATTTGAACTGGTGATAGAGGTGTTGCAGACCTTTGCCTTACCACTTGGCTATGGCGCCATATCTAATTGTAACTACAAGAACATATCTTGTGGCTTAAGTGACTCCTACGGGAATCGAACCCGTGTTACCGCCGTGAAAGGGCGATGTCT
>OIZR01000107.1_pt1 | contig 74177 bp, 54 predicted proteins | sample 1588591 | NCBI WGS metagenome assembly OIZR01 (sample SAMN03283249) | human gut metagenome | biome: human-associated habitat; material: feces | host: Homo sapiens | place: USA | collected 2013 | reverse complement strand
ACCGGGCGGATTCCGGACTTGCACCGGTTAGAAACGTGCGCCGCCGGGCGCACCACAAAAAGCATAGCCCGCCTTTCCGGAGGAAACGCAGGTTATGCTTCTATGTCAATAATTTCATTCTCTTATTCGATTTTATTAAGCGGTATGTAACCGTCGTATAAAAATTTGCCCTGTGCGTGTCAGGTTCCGCGTCACTGTCGGCGTCGTCCATGAAATGTGTAAATTCCTTTCTGCATCAAGCGGTATTTATGAGTGAATTATAGAAAACTCCCGCTTCATTGTCAAGAAACGTCCGCATTTCTTAACGCTTTCTTATCGCGTCTTCTTACCGATTGTACTCCGGTCACAGCTTCCTGCGGTCAGATTCCTCCCGCTGCCTGCGGAAATAACTGGTCAAATGCCTCGATTGCCGCCTCGGCATCGCTGCCGTCAGCCACCACATAAAAATGCTCTCCCTTTTTCAATTCTCCCGCCTTCAGAATACTCTTTCCATTAAAATGCTTCTCTTCATTTTCCACCGTAATGCTGCTTGCAAAACGGCTGGATAATAAAATCAGCTCCATCATTTGTTTTCTGGCCTTTTCCTCTTCCGGCGCCAGATTGTACTCTCTGCTCTTCATATATCCGTACCCGGTCCTTTCTTCCTCATCCATCTGTCTGATCTCTTTCTATAGATAAATTCCCTTTTCTCTCATACGCTTTCACGTCAGATCATTTTCCCCAGACCTGCATCGTTTCATACGGTCTATCCTTTTCCATTTTACTCTCAAACACTTATTTTTGTAAGCAAATTCCATCTTCCTTTACAAACTTTGTCTATTTTACCCTATATACAGATTTTCTGCCATCTATATTTTTTTCCAAAAGCAGAACCGCTGCCATAAGATCGTGAAATTCTATATTTTTCATTGATTTTTTACCCACAATATAGTATACTGGAAAGGTCAAGAACGTATGTTCTGTTTTGTGCAGACAGGAAGGAGGCCGCATTGGAAAACGTAATCAGTCAGTCAAACGACCGGATTGAACCACCACATCTTCAGACTTCTCTCGGGGCAGAAATCAACAGCGGGACGCCGGACCTCCCCCTGGAATCCGGCAGGGAGACATCTTTTTCTACGGATTTATCCGTTGAATTCCGGATTATTTCCCAGCCTTCCGATCTCACCCCCTACTTCCATACAGTAAAAGAAGCGCCGCTTCTTGCCATAGATACGGAGACCACCGGGCTTGACCCGCACAGCGACAGGCTCCGCCTGATTCAGATCAGCGCTCCCGGTATTCCGGTGCTTGTCATCGACTGCGCTGCATTTCTTCCAGATGGATTTGCCTGCCTCAAAGAGCTTCTGAACACTCCCTCGGAAAAGATATTCCACAACGCCAGGTTTGACTTACAGTTTCTAATGGGGATTGGAATCGATTGTTTTCCAGTCTTCGATACGATGCTGGCTGCTCAGCTGCTCCGGCCGTGCGGAGGCCCTTTAAAGGCCGGGCTGGCGGTGGTGGCAGACCACTATCTCGGCATTAAGCTGGATAAGACAGAGCAGACCGGTTCCTGGGACAGCGCCTCCCTGACCGGATCGCAGCTGGCCTATGCCGCGCTGGATGCATGGATTCTTCTGAAGCTGTATGATGTAATGAATCCGCTTCTGGCCCGTCACGGTCTCGGCCGGACGGCTTCCATTGAATTTGCCTGTGTCTCCGCCATTGCCCGTACAGAATACGACGGAATCAATCTCGATCTGGAAAAATGGGACGAGCTTCGCCGGAAGACTGAGAAACAGTACGACGCCGCTCTGGAGACTCTCTATACCTACAGCGGCACCCCCTCCTGCCAGCTGACCCTGTGGGGTGGTGAAGAGGCCCTGGATGTAAACTTTGAGAGCAATCCCTATGTGCTCAAACTGCTGAACCGGTATGGAATTCCGGTCACCTCCACCTCGCGGAGAAGCCTGGCCCCCTACCACAGCCAGCCTCTGGTACAGGCCCTTACCGAATACAGAAGACATTCCAAATCCCTCTCCTCCTTCCTCCACCCCATACCGGCCCAGATTCATCCCGTTACTCACCGGCTCCATCCAAAATACATGCAGATCGGCGCCTGGAGCGGGAGAATGAGCTGTTATAATCCCAATATCCAGCAGATTCCGCGGGAAGCTGATTTTCGCAGCTGTTTTACGGCCCCTGACGGAAGAAAGCTGATTCTGGCTGACTACTCTCAGATCGAGCTGCGGGTGGCGGCACAGATCTCCGGCGACTCCAGAATGAAGAGTGCCTGTCAGAAGGGGGAGGATCTCCATGCGCTCACCGCCTCCCTGATTTCCAGCATACCAGTCAGTCAGGTGACCAAAGTACAGCGCCAGGCTGCGAAGGCCGTGAATTTCGGTTTGATTTTCGGCATGGGTGCAGAGGGTCTTAAGCAGTACGCAGGCCAGTCGTACGGCGTAGAGATGACATTAGAGGAAGCGGAGCAGTTTCGCAGCGCCTTCTTTCAGAGTTACCGCGGGATCAACTGGTGGCACCACGACTTGAGGGAGAGCCATCCCCTGGAAGGCCGGACGCTCACCGGGCGCAAATTTCTGTTTCCCCCAAACACCGGACTGGCTGACTTGGCCAACACCCCGGTCCAGGGTACAGCCGCAGATATTCTGAAACACGCCCTTGGACTCCTTGCCTCCAGAATCCGGGGGAGCGACAAAAAAATCGTCGCCATCGTCCACGACGAGATCCTGATGGAAGTCCCCGTGGAAGAGGCAGACGATACGGTCGTTCTGTTAAAGACTGCGATGGAAGAGGCTGCACAGGCGATTCTTCCCGATGTCCCCTGCGAAGCAGATGCAAAGGCAGCCGATTCCTGGGCAGGCAAATAGGCCGCACTGCTGACCGGCATTTCCCAGTTTCACCGGTCAGCAGTTACCGTGTCACACTTCACCTGCCAGTTTCATAAGCCGCCGTGCCCTGATACACACCTGTTTTCTGTCGTTTTCCAGGTTCTGTTTAGCAAAGGCGGTCATCTCTGTTCGATAAGCGGTATCCGGGAATTGTTCCAGAAAGCACTCCAGTATATGCCCCTTCGCCACATTTAAGCATTCCGGGGAAGGCACTCCGTGATGAAAAAAAGTATGGCTGTCTATCTTCAGGAGTAAAGGAATGATCGTCTCTTCCTCTTCCGGACAGGCTCTCAGGATCTTCCCCGTACTTGAGACCGCATTGCCAAACTCCGCAACCTGCCGGGATCGGAACGACAGAAGATACCTGGTTCTCATTTTCATCCAGATATTTTTCCCGCCTGCTTCCAAAAGTCCCGGAAGTGTAAGAAGCATCCCCCATCTGATAAAATTATTATCGCTGTCCAAAAGCCCGATCAGGCGATCCACATATGGAAGAAGCATGGCGGGGCGCTCTTCACTGATCTTCCGAACCGCCTTCTCAGCCTGATACTTAACCGCCGTTTTCTCCTTCTCCATCACCTCGATAAACAGCGGAATCACAGAGGCATCTCTGTACCCCAGTTCCGCATACACCTTCGGATCCTCTTTTTTTCTCAGTTCCGTCATAAGCTGTTCCCAATCCATAAACCGTCCCTCCTTATCTGTCCATTATGCTGTTTTTAATTTCAGTTTACGGACAATCGCGCAGTTTGTCAATCCTTATCTGCTGCCGGAGACTGACGTATTAGAAAGATGCCGCAGTAGTGTTTCAAATTGTATTGTGGTGTTTTATACTTGTATTTTATGTAAAAATATGTTATCATAAGACAGTGCAGAAAGCTGCACCATTATTCAGAGTTTATCGGCCGCATCAGAGACGGACTTGCAGACGGCCTCTCCCTCACAGATGCAACACAGTCAGCCATTGATTCCTGTATAAAAGACGGTATTCTCGCGGAATTTTTGTCCATTCACAGAGCGGAGGTGAATCATGTGATTTTAACAGAATATGATGAACAGCAGCATTTGGCCGGAGAAAGAGAACTTGGCGTTACCCTGGGCTGTCTTATGGTCCAGATACAACTGGTAAGAAAAAAGTTTGAAAAACATCTGGTGCCAGAAACAGCCGCAGAAGAACTGGAGCTGGATAAAGCCTATGTAACTCAGATTTACACCCTTCTAAGAGAACACGGGGAACTGGATGACCGCCGGCTGATGGAATTACTGGCCCATGAACTAAGGTATATCTAGCTACACAATCCCCACCCGGACAGAGATACGTCTTACTGCTGCAAAAAAATAACAGGCGTGGAATTCCGTCAATGAAATCCCACGCCTCATATCCATCTCTCAGCCTCTCACATCAATATCCACCAGTTCCAGGCCATCATCCACTTCATGCAAGTACAGATCGTCAATATGTCTTCGCAGTACCCTTTTTCCTCCCACATCGCCTTCCAGCGTCATCAGTTCCTCCCTGTACATTTCCGAGAAAATCGCCGGATTCCCGAACTCTCCCATGTTACACAGGCAGCCAATTCCTCTCTTACTGTTTTTCCAGCCTTCAATCAGGTCCTCTATGGTATCTGCCTTTAAATATGGCTGGTCACAGACTGCGAAGCAATACGCAGCTTCCTCAGCCTTCTGCGGCGACGCAGCTTCCAGTGCCAGGTGAATGGAATGGGAGATTCCCAGACTGCTCTGCACATTCTCTACCACCAGATAGCCTCTTTTTCCCAGATCTTCCATAATCTCCCGATACTGGGTCACAACTATCTTTTTATCGAAAAGGTCATCCGGCAGTTTTGCCACCTCCTCCACGATATACTGATACATCGCTTTCCCGTGAAACGGGGTAAGCAGCTTGTTCCCGTCAAACCGCCTGCTGTCTCCTGCTGCCAGCAGTATAAGAGTCAGTTTCATCTGCCAAATCCTCCATTCTACCTGTCCTTTAAAAAGAAAATGCTCTCCTCCGGCACCACAAGGCGCTCCGGCACCCGCTCTTTCATCTCATCCTTCCAGCGTGCTTTCGGTATCTTCCACCAGAGATCATTTTCAAGAATGAGTGTGACCTCAAATGGATCATCCAGAAGCTGTTTTAAGCGGCATTCCATCACATTCACCTCTGCCTCTTCCCGGGCTGCGGTAAAGTAATGGGCACGGATTCCGATAAACGGCGCATCCTTTGGGACGTTCCTGTCTCTTATTATAACCTGCATATCCCAATTTGGCACGTAAAATGTGTGGTCATCTACATATTTAATGTCCAGAATGTTCTTACACCCTGTCAGTTTGGCCGCAGAGACCGTCTCCGGCTCTTTAAAGACCTCCTTTACTGCTCCGGACACTACAATTTCTCCCTCGTTAATCACATGGATCGTACTGCAGAAACGATAAATCTCATCCCTGCTGTGCGTGACGAGCAGCACATCTCCATCGTAGTTTTTCAGTTCTTCCAGCTGCTCCAGCTGCAGCTTCTCCTTCAGATAATAATCGAGAGCAGAAAACGGTTCATCCAGCATCAGCACTTCCGGCTTCGACGCCATAATCCTTGCCAGCGCAGCCCTCTGCTGCTGGCCTCCCGAAAGTCTGGAGGGATACCGGTCCGCCAGTTCTCCGATATGGTACATATCCAGATACCGCATGGCAGCCTGGCGCCGCTCCCTCTTCGGACAGGAAAGAGCCATCTCCACATTCTCCCGTATGGTCATGTGAGGGAACAGCGCATAGTTCTGAAACAGATAACCGACGCCCCTGTCCTGAATTTTTACATTGATTCCTTTCTCGGAATCAAAGAGCACGCGGCCGTTTAACTCGATTCTTCCCTCATCCGGCGTGAAGATACCGGCAATGCACTTTAAGGTCATACTCTTGCCGCAGCCCGACGCGCCCAGAATCCCCGTGATTCCGGAATCCCTGTCCGTGTCAAAGGCAACGCTTAAAGTCATATCCCTCAATTTTTTCTTGATCTCTACCTTCAGGCTCATGGCTCACTCCTATAAATATTTCTTTTTGCCTGTGGCTGCCACGTTCATACCGGCCACGATCAGCAGGGAAATGGCGACGATGATAACCACGTATTTCCCCGCCCCCTCCATGTCCCCTGCCGCCACCTCCGAGTAGATGGCGAGAGGCAGCGTCCGAGTCTTTCCAGCGATATTTCCGGCTATCATGGCCGTCGCTCCGAATTCCCCCAGGCCTCTTGCAAAAGCCAGAACTCCGCCTGACAGGACACCGGGCATAGCCATGGGCATCAAAATCTTCCAGAATACCTTTCGCTCCGGCAGCCCCAGAGTCCTTGCCGCATTTAAGACGTTTTCATCAACCAGCTCGAACGCGCCTCTTGCGGAACGGTACATAAGCGGAAAGGATATCAGCACCGCCGCAAGCACCGTCGCCTGCCAGGTAAACACGATTTTATAGCTGAATACTGCAAGAAGCAGCTTTCCGACAGGACGCTTTACACCAAATATATAAAGCAGAAAGAAGCCTGCCACCGTCGGCGGAAGAACGAGAGGAAGTGTAAGCACACCGTCCAGTATGGCCTTTGCCCGTTCTGATTTCAGGGCAATCACCACCCTGGCCGCCCAAATTCCCAGAAAGAATGTAAAAATAATCGATATGACCGATGTTTTTAGAGAAATGAGAATCGGTGAGTAATCCACTTGTTTCTCCTCCTTATCACCAGCTCTGCTGTACTGGTGCATGTTTAAAATTCAGAATATTACTGCGCAGCTGCGAATCCGTTCTTCACAAAGATTTCCATTGCTTCGCTGCCGGCCAGGAAATCGATGAACTTCTGTGCCCCTTCAGGATTTTCGCAGTCTTTGATGATGCCGGCCGGATAAATCGCCTTCTTCACGCTGCCTTCCGGTGCTTCAGCCACGATCGTCACTTTATCGGTCTGCGCTGCATCCGTTGCATATACGATTCCGGCTTTTGCGCTTCCCTCAGCAACCCAGTTCAGGACTTCGGTTACATTCGTTCCGAGACTGGCCTTTGCAAGCACTTCATCCCAAAGGCCCAGATTGGTCAGCGCTTCCTTCGAATACTGGCCCACCGGCACGCTGTCCGGATCACCCAGTGCTGCGTTTTCAACTTTTGCAATATCCTCGAAAGACGAGTAGCTGCCTTCATCACCGGTCGGTACGATAAAAACAATCTTATTTTCCAGGAGATTCTTCATGCTTCCCTCCTGAATCATGCCTTCGTCGTTTAACGCATCCATCTGCTTCGTCGCCGCCGAGAAGAAAACATCGATACCGGCTCCCTCTTCGATCTGAGTCTGCAGTTTTCCTGAACTGTCATACGTTCCCACAACTGTAAAACCAGGGTTCTGTTCTTCAAACAGCGGAATCAGTTCATCTCTTAAACAGGTCTCCAGGCTGGCCGCCGCCGCGATAGTCACAGTCTGTGCTTCCGCTTCTTTCGCTGCCTCTGCCGTGGTTTCTTCCGCTTTCGCCGTGGTCTCCTTCTGTGTCTCTGCGGCTGACTCTGCCGCCTGCGCTGTCGTCTCCGGTTCAGCCTTTCCGTTTCCGCTGCATGCGGTGAGTGCCGCCATCGCCACAGTTAATGCACCTGCTAATAGAATTGCTTTTTTCATCACTTTACTCTCCTGTTCTTTTTTATATGTAAGATTCCTTCCAGCACTCCGCCTCCTATGGCGGTTGCCTTATCAGAAATGGTCCAGCAGTGTTCCGTGACACCCCTTGGATCAATATCTCCTGATTTCATTCCCTTCGTCACTGCCACACCGTCCTGAAGCAGCCCCCTAACAACGCCTCCCACCTCTGCATATATGGGAGTTCCTCCGCTGCTGCCTACCACATCCCCCTTTTCAACCAGGGTTCCGATCACCACAGCTCCTGTAAATATACCATCAGAGGCAGCGCGAATAATGCGCTCCTTATCGTATCCTCCGATCATGCCCGGGACTCCCGTATTCGGGAAAGCACTGCCTTCCCAGATACAGCGTCCCAGATTGTGGCCGCGTTTCGTCTCCACCACCACATGACAATCCACCCCCGCCGTGAATCCGGGGCCGACACCGATGACGATATCTGCATCCGTTATTTCCGTTCCCAGATTTACTTTGGCTAAGATCGCATCAACCACAATATCCGGCTTCCAGGATCTAACTGTCTCGCATGACTCATCCACAATCACCGCTACTTTATCCTGATTCACAACACGGTCTATATCCCCGGTATTCCGGCAAAGCACGCCTTCGACATCTTCCACCAGGGCGCTTCCTTCGTAAACCGCCCGGGAAAATGCCACCGTTCTCCGCACGGTTGTAGGAACCGCTATTTCGGTCATTGCCACTGAAAACCCACAGCGGTGCAGTCTGCATCCGATCCCCGTGGCAAGATCTCCGGCTCCCTTTATCAAAACTCTTTCCACAACGTTCTCTTCCTTTCTGATTTCCTCTGTGTTCTGATCTGCTCTGTGTTCTGATCTGTTCTACCTTCTGGCGCACTCTCCGCCGCGTCCCGACAGGATGTCCAGGCCGTGGGGCAGCGTATCCAGCACATACTCCAGACTCTCCCGAACTGCCTTCGGGCTTCCCGGAAGGTTGATAATCAACGTACCTCCACGGATCACGCTCACCCCGCGGCTCAGCATGGCGCGTTTCGTCACCGTCATGCTGCAGGCACGGATCGCCTCAGCGATTCCGGGGGCATTCCGTTCCGCCACCGCCATAGTGGCTTCCGGTGTCACATCACGCCGGGAAAAACCGGTTCCGCCCGTTGTGAGTACCAGATCACACTGAACCTGGTCGCTTAAACGGATCAGTTCCTTCTTCAGCGCCTCTCCTTCATCCGGAAGCAGACTCTGAGCCGCCACCTCATAGCCTGCCGCCTCCAGAATCTCCCTTATCACAGCCCCGCTCTTATCTTCCCTTTCCCCTGCTGCTCCTTTGTCGCTGAGCGTTACGATTCCTGCTCTGTACATACGTTTATTTCATCCCCTTCCTTCATCACGCCTCCGTGCAGCACCCGGGTGAATATTCCATTGGTGGGCATAATACATTCTCCCATCTTCTTAAAAATCTCACAGTGGCTGTGGCACTCCTTGCCGATCTGCGTCACCTCCAGGAGGATATCCCCGCAGGACAGCTTCGTTCCCACGGGAAGGTGAACCAGATCGATCCCCTTCACAATCACATTTTCACCGAATGCGCCGTCACCGATCTCGGCTCCCCTCGCCTTAAAAGCCTCTATCGTCTCATAAGACAGAAGGCTCACCTGGCGGTGCCATTTCCCCGCATGCGCATCGTGTTCAATGCCAAATTCTTCTATAAAATGGCCTTCTGAAATTCCCTTTTTCTGTGTTCCTTTTTTCTCGCTGATGCAGACAGCCATAATCTGACCCATACTCTTATCCTCCGATTTGATTCATATTTAAACATTGTTTCTCTGTATCATCGAAAAGCAGCCCCTCTTTCTCACCGCCGGTCGAAGAAAGGAAGTGATGGCTTTCCGGTTTCTTCCTGATCCACTGTTCCATCAGATCCTTCAGAGTCTCATCCGATATACCGCTTCGCAGCGGTGTCCGCAAATCAACTCCGGCCGGGCTGTCGAGACAGAGCTTCAAAAACCCGTCCGAGGTCAGTCTCACCCGGTTGCAGCCTGCGCAGAACTTGTGGTGAACGGCGCTGATCAGGCCGATGCAGCCCGCCCCCGACGCAAATGTATAGTAAACCGCAGGCCCGTTTCCTCTTGGCTCCGTGCTGATCCTAACATCGCTGTATTCCTCTGAAAGGACGGCAAGCAGCTCCTCGTTATCCATGGCATGGTATTTTCGACCCTGGCCGATGGGCATCATCTCAATAAAGCGCACCGGAATCCCGTTTTTTACCGAGTATTCTGCAAAGGCAAGCACATCCTCCCTGCACAGTTCTTCCATCACTGCGCAGTTCAGCTTTACCATAAGCCCGCTCTTTCCGGCTGCTTCAATCCCTTTCATGACATCTGCAAAGCAGTCCCGTCTGGTAATCCGGTGAAAGCGCACCGGGTCCAAGGTATCCAGGCTGATATTGACGCTGGACAGCCCTGAAGCGGCAAGCTCCTGCGCCATTTCCCCCAGCAGAATGCCGTTTGTCGTCATCGTCACATCCTGGATTCCGTCTATCGCGGTCAGCTTACGGATCAGCTGGATGACGCCTTTTCTCACCAGCGGTTCCCCTCCTGTCACTTTCACGCGCCGGATTCCAAGCCCGGCTCCGGCTTCCGCAATTCTGAGAATTTCCTGATATGTGAGAATATCTTCGTGATTCATTAACGCGACGCCTTCCTCCGGCATACAGTAACGGCATCGCAGATTACACCGATCCGTCACGGAAATGCGGAGGTAGTCGATCGTTCTTCCGTTTTCGTCTCTCATAGGCGCTCTCCGTCTTTCCGGTAAAGGCCGCTCTTCCCGCCATCCTTCATCAGGAGTGAGATATCTGTCATGGTCATACCCCGGTCCATGGCCTTGCACATGTCATAGATTGTCAGCAGGGCCACATTTACGCCGGTCAGCGCTTCCATTTCCACCCCGGTCTTACCGCTGGTCTTCACGGTACAGACGGCCTCCACGGCCATAATTTCATCATGAAGAACAAAGTCCACCGTACACTTCGTCAGCATCAGCACATGGCAGAGCGGAATGAGTTCAGAGGTTCTCTTCGCCCCCATAATTCCGGCCACACGCGCCACACCGAGCACGTCTCCTTTTTTGGCGGTTCCCTGCTTTATGGCCTCGTAGACCTCACGGTTTACACGAATCAATCCATGCGCCTCTGCGATTCTGTCCGTCACGGCCTTCTCACCCACATCCACCATGCGTGCATTGCCGTGTTCATCAAAATGTGTCAGTCCTTCCATCTTACCAGCCCTTTCCAAATCCGCAGTTGGGATAATGACAGACCTCACAGGACAGGCAGAGACCGCCTCTTCCCAGTTTGTCAAGCTCTGTCTTTGTTACAGGATCATCCGCCATGAGACGGGGAAGCACCAGATCAAATACGGTGCGTTTCGCATACATGACGCACCCCGGAAGGCCCGCCACCGGAATCTGGCGGCCATCCTTTTCGTAATAGGCAAGCAGGAACATGGCGCCGGGAAGTACCGGAGCCCCGTATGATACGACGCGCGCCCCCGTACTGCGAATGGCCAGAGGCGTCTTGTCGTCCGGATCCACACTCATTCCCCCGCTAACCAACACCATATCGGCTCCCTGGGCGATAAATTCCTCGATGGCCTTCCTGGTGTGGTCCGGATCGTCATCCGTGATCGTCTGTCCCATCACTTCCCCGCCAAACTCCTTCACCTTTTCCCTCAGCACAGGGCCAAACGCATCCTGAATCCGTCCGTGGTAAACCTCGCTTCCCGTCGTAACGATTCCCACTTTTTTATCCTGATACGGAAGTATGGAAAAGATCTTTTTTCCGCCGCAGACCGCCACAGCCTCTTCCATCTTCTCCTTCTCAATAACCAGCGGAATAATCCGTGTCCCGCACAGCTTATCGCCCGGCTCTACCGGTGTATTGTTGTGCCTGGAAGCGATCATCATGTCGCCCAGACTGTTGATTCTGTCCAGCAGCTCTGTATCTATTTTAAGAAGCCCGCGGACCGCAGAGGTCAGTTCGATCTTCCCTTCCTTTACGCCGCTCCGCTCCATATGGCTGCCCCTGCACAGACCGCAGAGAATCTCGGCCGCCTCATTTTCATGGTATTTCGACTCGTCCTTTTCCCAGATGTATAAATGCTCCTTGCCCAGCGAGAGCAGCACCGGAATATCTTCCTCTGTCACCACATGGCCTTTCTTAAATTTTGCATCCTTGATCACTCCCGGAATGATCTGCGTAATGTCGTGACACAGTACGTGTCCCACCGCATCTTCTGTCCTGATCTCCCTCATGACTCCAACTCCTTTATCCTCATTTTTATAGTCACCCGTTCCCTTTCACACTTCTTCAAAGTGACGGATCTGCCGCATCGATATTCTCACTTGAGAATATCCATATGAAAATTAAAATGGGTAATTATCTGTCCCCATCTGTCTCTATGAACAATAATACTTTTCAAACAACTCTGCAACCGCATGTTCTGCTTCATTCACAAACTGCAGGTACCTGTTTAAAAACGCTTCGCCCTCTTCGGTCAGAACCGTGGCGCCGCCGTTCTCTCCGCCGCGCTTTCCCTCCATCAGCGGAAATCCCAGGTCCTCCTCCGCCTTATGTATGATCTTCCATGCCTTGGAATAGGCCATATGCATCTCCTGACACGCGGCCGCTAAGGAACCGCGCTCCCTCACGAGCTGCATCAGGCCTGCGACTCCCGGTCCAAAATTCCGTTCCTCATAGTAAAGCCTGAGTTTCATATGGAAACGCAGTTTTTTCTCCTGTTCCATCTTCGCCGCCTTTCTTTTCCGCTGTCACACTTCGCGCTCCTGCTACGGATGCTTCCGGTCCAGAAAACAGGACACCGCACACCGCACCTGGGACAGCCGTTCCACTTCCCCTGCTATCTCGGCCGCCTTTGCCAGAAGTCCCTCATCGTCCGCCTTATTGATCACCACCCGGTAGTCTCTTTCCCCCACCAGTTTTCTCGTACCGGCATCACTGGTGAGAATCTTCACCGCATCACCGCACGTAATCCGGTGGCTGTAACGGCCATTCGGTTCTTTCTTTAGTCCCAGCAAAGCTGCCGCCTGTTCTGTGCGGAAACAGAACTCCTCCAGCTCACCGCCGATGCAGTTCAGTCCCATACAGCCGATTACCACGTCGGTATATTCCGGAATCACAGGTTCTCCGTTTCCCGGTACCTTTATGGGAAGCCGCTTTGCCCCATCCGCTTCAATCAGCAGGACATCGGCCAGTTCTTTAAGCACTGCCGTCTCCGTTAAGGGCAGACTCTTAAGCTTTCCTTCCGCCGCAGGCACACCAGCCACAAGGACTGTACCGTTACCATGAGCAGCCCTGCTTCGATCCGGCTTCCGCGCATTCCGCGCCAGCCATTCCGCCGCATCCGAAGCACGGTCGCTCTCCACCACGTTCCGGTCCGCCGGATGAAAGATATGGGTCGTCGTTGTCACAATCACTGTCTTCCCCATATCTGCCAGTTCATCCGCCAGCCGGAACATGACGCTGGTCTTTCCGCCTCCGCCGGTCAGGGCAATCACCCTGTGACGTTTTGCAGAAAGTGCTAATGCCTCCCACAGAGAGCCGCATTCCCGAAGTCCGTCATGTTCCCAACTGTAAAATACCATACCTCTATATCCTTTCAATTCCCGGATCAGCACATTCCGGCGTTATGCTTAATCCAGTTCCATCCGCCGTTTTCTCGGAACGTAGGCCCCGGTCTTCTCTAACACGACCTTGCCGTCCTTTGCGGCCAGCTCGCCCTTTAAGAAAACCAGCTCCGCTTTTCCCTTCACCTTCGTGCCTTCAAACGGACAGTAATCCACATTGGCAACCTGGTTCTCCACGGACATGGTCCACTCGGTATCCGGGTTCCATACGACGATATCCGCATCGCTTCCGGGAGCGACAGCCCCCTTCTGAGGATAGACGCCGTAAAGCTTTGCCGGATTCTCAGACAGCAGACGGCACATCTGCTCCAGCTTCAAATCCCGTTCCAGAACGCCGAAGCTGTAAATTAAGGCCGGTCTCGACTCCACTCCCGGCATCCCGCAGGGGATCTTCGTAAAATCGTCCTTTCCCGCCGCCTTCTGGCCGGTGGTAAAGCTGCAGTGGTCGGTTGAAATAGTCTGAATATGGTCTTTTCTGATGGCGTTCCACAGTCTTGTGCTGTCCGTCTCCTTCTTGATCGTAGGCGCAATCACATATTTGCTGCCCTCAAAATCCGGCAGGCTGTAGACGCTTTCATTTAAAATGAGATACTGAGGACACGTCTCCAGAATCACTTCCTGGCCCCGTTCTCTCGCGTACTTCACCTCCTGATAACCGGCTCCGGAGCTTAAGTGCACGATGATAACCGGAGTATGCACCAGATCCGCAATCTTCAGCAGACGGCTGATTGCCTCCGCCTCCACCACGGCCGGCCTCGTCTTCGGATGCGCGTCGGTAGTCAGATGGCCCTTCGCCTTCTCTTCTTCTGTCAGCGCCTCGATGATCCCTTTATTCTCACAGTGAACGCCGGCGATTCCGCCCACCTCTTTCAGCCGCTTTAAGACCTGGTAGATGGATTTGTCATCCAGCACCATATCGTCATAGGTCATGTAGATCTTAAAGGAGGTTACGCCCTCGTCCACAATCTGCCGGAGTTCTTCGCTGATATCCGGATTCCAGTCGGATATGGCCAGATGAAAGCCGTAATCACAGGAAGCATTGCCGTCGGCCTTTTCATGCCAGTTCTCCAGCGCTTTATGTAAGCTTTCTCCCTTATACTGGGTCGCGAAGTCAATAATCATGGTTGTGCCGCCTGATAAGGCAGCTTTCGTTCCCGTCTCAAAATTATCCGCGGTAACCGTTCCGGACACATGCAGATCAAAATGGGTGTGTGCGTCGATAAAGCCGGGAAACAAAAGCTTTCCTGACACATCAACCACTTCGGCCTCCTCATCCGTAATCTCCGGAGCTACGGCCCCGATCTTCCCATCCTCTATCAGAACATCAGCTTTTTTACAGCCTTCGCCCGATACCACGGTACCGCCTTTTAATACTTTTTTCATGGGACAAATCCTTCCTTTCTGCTGTCTGAATCCCCGTAAAGCTGTCTGTTACAGGAAAGAAGCGTATCGGGCTTCCTCCCGCTTAATCCGTTCCATACCGGCTTTCCCCGCCGCATGCCCGATCTTCAGCCTGACGACGCAGACATCGTTCCAGCTGCTTTCAATGGCTGCCTCGCCCTCCTTCGTGTATTCCGGGGAAAATCGTTCTGCCAGAAGCTTTAACGCCTCCCGCTTCTCTTTTTCATCCGTCACAACCGAAGCTCTGCCAAATACAATCACACTGGCATAAGCAGTCGAAAATGCTTCCGGGATCACCTCATCTTCCCCCACCACGCAGAAGGAAACCTTGTCGGAGCGCTGAAAGCCCTCCATCTTATGGCCCTCCTTTGCACAGTGAAAATAGATGGCATCGTCTCCGTACACATAGTTCATCGGAACACCGTACGGGTATCCGTCGTCTCCCTGTACAGACAGTACTCCATAAGTTCCGTTCTTTAAAATACTCCTGGCTTCCGTTTCCGATAACTGCTGATTTTTTCTTCTCAATTCCCTGAACATGACAGCCTCCAATCTCCGCTCGCATGCATAAGCGTAACCTGCATAAGGTTCTGTGAATTTTCACTGAAATAACTTATTTTCAGTATACCTTATTTTTCTTTTGCATACAACCGTTTCCAGTGGAGAAACGTATTTTTACTTTAAGGGCGCAGGACCATACTGCTCGGCCCTCTGCGCCCTTATCAAGGTTTTGCTTTTTACTTTTGCGATTACTTTTTGCTCTTTCTGTATGCTGTATCTTCCAGAGGCAGCGACGTGCGGAAGTTTCCGTCGAGCTTGTAGTAGGCGCCCTGGACTGCCGGTGCCGTCGGAATGGAGGTGATTTCTCCGATTCCCACTGCTCCGTATGCCAGCGGATCCTTATTTTCCTCGACAATGATACTCTCCACCGGCGGAGTCTTATCCGCACGGAACAGGCCCAGCGTACCGAATTTGGCCAGCGGCTTTCCATGATCCAGCGGGAAATCTTCGGTCAGCGCGAATCCAAGGGACATCACCACGCCGCCCTCGATCTGTCCTTCTACGGACAGCGGGTTAATGGCTTTTCCGACGTCATGAGCCGCAACCACCTTTTCAATGGTTCCGTCCTCGTTTAAGCATACCACCTGGGTTGCGTAGCCGTAGGCCACATGGGATACCGGATTCTTCTTGCCGCACCCCATGGGATCTGTAGCCGCCAAATACTCTCCGTAATACTCTTTTCCGTTTAAATCCTCCAGGGTCTTTCCTCCCTTCAGATCTTCCAGAATATCCATACAGGCCCTTCTGGCCGCCTCGCCTGTCACCAGGGTCTGACGGGAACCGGAAGTCGTACCGGAATCGGGGGCCAGGTTCGTCTCCGCAGCCACATAGACTACGCGGTCTCCCGTCACGCCCAGCGCCTCACAGACTACCTGCTCCAGCACGGTTCCCAATCCCTGGCCGATGCAGGAGGCACCGGAACGGACGTATACCTTTCCATCCTCGATGGTCATGCGGCAGCGGCCCCAGTCCGGGATACCGACGCCGACGCCGGCATTCTTCATGGCACAGCCGATGCCCACGTACGGGTGGCTGTCATAGACCTCCTTCACCGCTTCCAGCGTCTCTGCAAGCGCCGTTCCCGGAGAGGCGATCTGACCGTTAGGCAGCTCCTGCCCCGGCCGGATGGCGTTGCGGTAGCGGATTTCCCACGGAGTAATCCCCACCATCTCTGCCAGCAGATTTAAGTTACACTCCGTAGCAAAGCAGCTCTGGGTTACGCCAAACCCGCGGAACGCTCCCGCAGGCGGATTATTGGTATAGACGGCAGTGCCGTCGATATCGATGTTCTGATAATTGTAAGGACCTGCCGCGTGGGTACAGAGCCTCTGAAGCACCGGTCCTCCCAAAGAAGCGTAAGCACCGGTATCCGTAATCACCTTCGCCGTCATACCGGTTAAATATCCGTTTTCGTCACAGGCTGTGGTGAACTCCATCCACGCCGGATGGCGTTTCGGATGAATCATAATGCTTTCTTTTCTCGTCAGCCTCACCTTAACCGGCTTTCCCGTATGGTAAGCGAGAAGGGCCGCATGATGCTGTACCGCCATGTCCTCCTTGCCGCCGAAGCCGCCGCCTACCAGTTTATTGATGACATGGACCCTGGAAAGCTCCCAGCCCAGCATTCCGGCGCATTCGCGCTGCGTATCATACGTGCCCTGGTCTGAAGAATAGATCAGAGCCTCTTCTTTTTCCCTGTCCACAATGGCGACTGCACACTCGGGCTCCAAAAACGCGTGCTCTGTAAATGGAGTGCGGTATTCCTTTGTCACCACGTACTTGGAGTTCTCGATGGCCTTCTTCGCATCGCCGCGCACCAGGTGCTCATGGGCCAACACGTTTCCGGTCTCATGAACCAGCGGCGCATCCGGTTTTAAAGCTTCCTGCGGGCTGAATACGCCCTCCAGTTCCTCGTATTCGATCTTCACCAGCTTTTTGGCCTCTTCCAGAATCTCCGGCGTATCGGCCGCTACCAGGCAGACCGCGTCGCCCACGTAACGGGTGATTTCACCTACCGGGATCATGGTATCCCAGTCCTTCTTCAGATGGCCTACTTTATTGCCGCCCGGAACGTCATCGGCGGTTAAGACCGCCCGGACCCCCGGCAGAGCAAGCGCTTCCGACTTATCGATGGACAGAACCCTCGCCCTCGGATACGGTGTGCGGATGGCGCTTCCGTAGATCATGCCTTCCACTTCCATATCGTCCACGTACTCCCCGTAGCCCAGTACCTTCTCCGGTACATCCACACGGTGGGCGCGCTGTCCGATATGATCCACCACCGGCGCCTTCAAATCTTTTGCGTCCTCGCGGAACAGCTTTGCCGCCAGCAGAATCGCGTCGATAATCTTCTTATATCCTGTACAGCGGCAGATATTGCCGCGGATCGCAAAGGCAGCCTCGTCGCGGGTCGGATCCGGATTCTGGTCAATCAGCCCCTTTGCACACATCACCATGCCGGGGATGCAGAAGCCGCACTGCACGGCTCCCGCTTCTCCAAAGGCATAGACAAATACTTCTTTTTCCCTGTCACTGAGCCCTTCTACTGTTACGATGGATTTTCCCTCCATCTTTGAAACCTTCTGGACACAGGCCTTGGTGGCCTTTCCGTCGATCAGAACCGTACACGTTCCACAGGCGCCCTCACTGCAGCCATCCTTGACGGATTTGAGCCCCAGATCGTTTCTCAGCACATCAATCAGCTTTAAGTCCTCTTCTACGGCAACACTCGTTCCATTTACCTGTAAGGTATACATAAGTTCACCTGCTTTCCCTATGCTAATAGGTAATCATAATCTTTGCAGACAGTTTCCATGACTTTACGCAAGCCCTCCGGAATTACGCTCTCGCTGTCCGCGGCATTCCAAGTATAAATGTTTCCAAGATAACGCACTTTGCAGGAAACAGCAGCCCGGTCGAGGACGACAAAGCCCTGATTTTTGCTGTTTTCCATATCCGCTTCATTGGCAAACAGGGTAAATTTATCTAAGTACGGAGCACTGTCGTACGGACAAAAGCTCTTACAGTTGCCGCACTCATTACACATATAATCCACGTGAATAATCTGGTGTTTTTCCATTCCCGGTACACGGATCGCTATGTTGGCACGGTTCGGACATACCTCCGCACAGTTCTCACAGATATTGGAACAGCCGAGGCAGCGTGTGCTGTCTTCCTTATATTCCTTCGTCCCGGCCAGAATACCGCGTCTGTCATAGAGTTTTCCCAAATCCTTCACGGTATCATCAAAGTCTCTGGCTGCCTTTCCGCCGATGATGGCTTCCACAGCCATTCTGGCATCACGCATGGCTTCAACGACCGTCTTCGGCCCGTATAAGCCGTCACCGACTGCATAAACGCCTGACACAGAGGTTTCCAGTGTCTCCTCGTTTACCATGGCTCTTCCTCTGTCATTCACATGGATTCCGTTGGCCTTTAAGAAATCGGTCGGAACCTGCTCACCGACTGCCGCAATTACGGTATCCGCAGGAATTTCCACGGTCTCGCCCGTCTCTGACACGCCTCTTCTGCCGGAAGCGTCGTAATCAGACAGCTTCATCACATTGCAGAGCAGCTTTCCATTTTCCAGCTTCACAGGAGATAAAAGCTCCTTAAACTCTACGCCGTCTTCCACTGCCATCACCAGTTCTTCCTCATCGGCCGGCATAAAGCGTTTCGTTCTTCTGTATACGAGATAGGAGTGTTCTACCCCTTTCGTCCTCTTTACGGCTCTGGCTGTATCCATCGCGGTGTTTCCTCCGCCGATGACAACGACATTTTTGCCGATATTAACATTTCCATCAGAAGCCTTAAACTGTGCCAGGAACTCAAGGGCGTTCATGGCCTCTCCCGCCTCCAGCTTAAGTACGCCCGGTTTGGAAGCGCCTGTAGCCAGAATAATATAATCATAGCCTGCCTTCTTCAAATCCTCCAGGCTCTCCACTCTCGTGTTCAGCTTCACCTCTGCACCGTAAGCCGTAGCCAGCGCCACATCCTTTGCAATCGCTTCATCAGAGATACGGAATCCCGGAATCACATGCTTCACCGCGCCGCCAAGGCTGTCGCCAGCCTCGAAGATCGCAGCCGGATATCCATTCTTCGTCAGGAAATACGCAGCCGCCAGACCAGCCGGGCCGCCGCCGACAACAGCAGTCTTCTTTCCCTTCAGCTCTCCAGCCTTGATTTCCTTCATCAGAGCATCGTAACCGCCTTCCGCACATACCAGCTTGACGCCGCGGATATTGACCGGATCCTCATAGAAGTTGCGGTTGCATTTGCTCATACAGTTATGCGCACAGATGGTACCCGTGATAAATGGAAGCGGATTCTTCTCTGCGATCACCTTCATGGCCTCCTCATACTTACCGGCTCCGGAAAGCTGTAAATACGTGGTTACATCCTGGTGAATCGGACATCCCTCTTTACACGGCGCCACATAGCAGTCTGTAAGCGGAACCGGTTTGTTCATCTTTCTGGACGGAAGCGGTTTCACTGCCTTTACATGGTGTTCGTCCGTAATCGCGGACTCCGCCAGCTTTGCAGTCTTCTCCGGGTCCACGCCTGTAAATTCCACGCTTCCACATTCCGCCGAACGCAGGTGAGGACTTACCAGTTCCAGTTCCTTCGCCATCTGATCCAGTCTCTGGTATCCGCCCGGCTTTAACAGGGTGGTAGCTACCGTTACCGGCCAGATTCCCGCATCGATGATACCCTTAATATTATGATAATCTGCGCCGCCCGAATAAGAGATTCTCAGCTTTCCGTCAAATTCCTTCGCCAGCTTCGCAGCCAGGGAAATGGACAGCGGATACAGGGACTTTCCTGACATATACATCTCTTCACTCGGAAGCTCGTTCTGTTTCACATCAACCGGGAATGTATTGGTAATCTTCACGCCAAATTCCAGATTCTTCTCTCCAGCCAGTTTCATCAGCCTCTGAAGCATCGGAACCGCATCCTGATACTGTAAATCATCGAGGAAATGGAAATCACCGAAGGCGACGTAATCGTATCCCATCTCATCCATGGTCTTTCTTGCAAATTCATATCCGAGAAGAGTCGGATTGCACTTGATAAAGGTGTGAAGCCCCTTCACCTCGATCAGGTACTTAGCGATCCGCTCGATCTCCTGCGGCGGGCAGCCATGCAGTGTGGAAAGCGTGACGGAATTACAGATATTGGAAGAAATGCCTTCGATATCCTCTTTCGTCACATGCTGAAACATGGAAACGTTCTCCAGCAGGTACTGTCTGCAGCTTCTAAAGGTCTCCGTATCCTTCGCATCCTTCATGGACTCAATGAAGGAATCAATCTTCGGGGACTTAATGCCTTCCAGATCGTATCCCACGCTCATATTGAACTGGAATCCATCCATGGAGCCCAGCCCATACTCCTTCGCCATAATGCTCAGTAAAAACCATGCCTTTATGTACTCTTCCTGTGCCTGCGGAACGTAAAGTTCTGTAGACCACTCACAGTTGTAACACTCATCATCGGCCTTAATACAGGGCTTATTCACCGGAAGATCCTCACCATCGATGATCTGAACCGTCTTAAGCTCAAAGAACCGGCTTCCCGCATAGTAAGCCGCTGCAATATTCTGGGTCAGCTGGGTATGAGGGCCCGCCGCCGGACCAATCGGAGTCTCCAGCGTCCTGCCAAAGATCTTCCTGTCATTCTCCGCCTTCGCCTGGTAAGGTCTGTAAACGCCAAATACCGTTCCTTTCTCCTTATGTTCCTTCATTACCCACTCCACTAACTGTGAAAATGGCATTGGTGTCATTCTGTCTCCCATCATTAACCTCCTGATTTGCGGGTATTTATCTTTTTAGATGTATTGGCTGCCGGGTCCGCGGTTTTTGGAGGATATCCTGGCTGCCGCTGAAAAAAAAGAAAACACCTCGCTGTGAATTTTCTAATATTTTCTTTCTGCTTTATTGGTATTGTGATCATTACTTCAAAATTCTGAATCATACAAAACTCTTTTACATTACAATTACTGTCTTCATTTTACATCAATCAAAAGCCTTTCCCACTGGAATCTTCTGCCTGCATTTTCTGCTTTTGTTCCGCCAGTCCCATTGGCCTCTCTACCTGCTGTTGATTCGGTCTGCCAGTTCTTTCGCCGCCTGTCTGCAGTCAGCCATGACTTTCTCTTCGTCGATGTTTGTCAGGATTCTGTCTTTCATTAAGACTTTTCCGTTGCCTACCGTCGTTGTCACGCTTCTTCCGGTCATGCCGAAAAGAATATGACTGTTTACGTTGTCTGCATTCATCGGGGTCAGCGGGATATAGTCGGTTACGATGACATCGGCCGCCGCGCCTTCTTTTAAGACGCCGAGAGGCTTCTTGAAGTAGCGGTTGGCAATCTTTGCATTTCCTTCAAACAGCATCTGCGGTACCTCGCCCCAGGCTGCATTCGGATCGCAGAGATGGTGTTTGTGAAGTACGTTGGCAACCTTATAGGACTCCGTCATATCGTGTGTGTATCCATCGGTTCCGAGACCGGTTAAGATTCCTCTGTGAACGATCTCCATGGTTGGAGGGCAGCCGCAGGCATTGCCCATGTTGGATTCCGGATTATGTACCACCATGGTATCGGTTTCCTTAATTAATTCCATCTCGTGAGGATTTACGTAGATGCAATGGCCAAGCAGCGTCTTCGGGCCAAGGATATTGCAGTCCATCAGACGGTCTACAATGCGCTTGCCGTATTTCTTTAAGCAGTCATGAAGGTCTTCAATGCCTTCCGCCACATGAATATGGTAGCCCACCTCGGCCGGTTTGTTGGCCGCAGCCAGTTCCATGGTCTCGTCGGAGATTGTAAACTGTGCGTGCATACCCATCATTCCCGCGATCATGTCACTGTCGTCTGCCAGTGCGTGCTTGATAAATGCCGCATTTTCCATGACTGCTTCCCTGGCTTTATCCATGCCGTCACGGTCGGATATCTCGTAGCATAAGCAGGAACGGACGCCTGTCTCTTTTGCCGCTTCTTCTATTTTAAACAGGGAATCGCGGATATGGCCAAAGCTTGCATGGTGGTCAAAGGTGGTGGTAATACCGTTCTTAATAGAATCGATGTAGGTCGCCATCGCGGAAAGCCTTGTCTCCTCCAGCGTTAAGTTGCGGTCGATCGTCCACCACATTCCGTCCAGGATCTCTAAAAATCCGTGCGGATCGTAGCCTTTGATGCTTAACCCTCTCGCAAACGCGCTGTAGATGTGCTCATGGGCATTGATAAACGCCGGCATGATAACGCCGCCTTTGGCATCGATATATTCTGCATCGGGATATGCTTCCTTTATCTCTTTTGTTGCTCCTACTTTAATAATAGTGGATCCATCCATCGCCACTGCTCCATCTTCCAAAAACGGAGCCTCCGGGTTTCTTGTGATCATTCTTCCATTACCGATAATCAGCATGTCTCCATCTCCTTTTCTCTCTTTTTCCTTATTTCTCGTCAAAATCTCAAAAATTTTGAGTATACAGTGTGCACATGGAACCTTCCCCGTCTCCTGCGCTTTGTTCTTGCATATTGTCTATGAGAAATTTTCCCTTCCCATCATTTTTATGCAGTTTATACTATAAATATCTTTATAGGTACAGTGTATCATCTAAAAGTAAGAAATGCAAGATGAAAATACAAAAAAAATTAGTTTGCCTAAAAAATTTTTAGAAAAAGTATTGATTTTTCATTTTTTTATGTTATGATGGGAGTATAAGAAATCACTTTTCAAGCAAGGGGGGTTGCAAGATGGATTCAAAGCTCGAACAACTGACACAGATTGCACACGGTGTGGCATCCCATTTTGGAAACGCCTGTGAGGTGGTCATCCACGACTTAAAAAAGCAGGATATAGAAAGCTCTATCGTCTATATCGAAAACGGTCACGTAAGCAACCGGAAGCTGGGAGACGGACCCTCGGAAATCGTTCTCGAAACGCTGAACCGGGATCCCGAATGCTTAAAAGACCGGCTGTCCTATTTAACGAAGACAGATGACGGACGGATTTTAAAATCCAGCACCATGTATATAAGAGGAAAGGACGGTTCCGTTGATTATATCTTTTCCTTAAATTATGACATCACAGGGCTGCTTACCGTAGACAATGCGATCCGCTCTCTCATCTCCACCGCGGAGATGGCAGGAGAAGACAGGCAGCCAAGAAAGATTACACACAACGTCAATGATCTTTTAGACACCCTGATCGAACAGTCCGTACAGCTGGTTGGCAAACCGGTAGCTCTGATGAGCAAGGACGACAAGATCACCGCGATTCAGTATTTGAACGATGCCGGAGCGTTCCTGATTACCAAATCCGGCGACAAGGTTTCCAACTTTTTCGGAATATCCAAGTTCACACTCTACAGCTACATGGACGCCGGAAAAGAAAACAGATAATTCATATAAAACATATTAAATAAGAAGAAGGAGAATCAAACATCATGAATCCAATCGAATGGGTGGTTAACACCATGCCGAAGACAGATGACAAGAATTTATCTGTCATGGCGCTGGACGAAATCGGAAAGGCAAGGAAATTCCATGAAAGCTTCCCGCAGTACAGCAAGACACCGCTTGCCAAACTCGACCACATGGCCGAATACTTAGGTCTGGGTCAGGTTTACGTGAAGGACGAATCCTACCGCTTCGGTTTAAACGCTTTCAAGGTACTGGGTGGTTCCTTCGCCATTGCGAAGTACATAGCACAGCAGACAGGAAAAGACGTTTCCGATCTTCCATACAGTGTTTTAACTTCCGAAGAGCTTCGGAAAGAATTTGGTCAGGCTACCTTCTTTACAGCTACAGACGGCAACCACGGACGAGGCGTTGCATGGGCTGCCAACCGGTTAGGACAGAAAGCGGTTGTCTTCATGCCGAAGGGCTCCACCATCACCCGTTTTAACAACATCAAGGCAGAGGGCGCAGAGGTTACCATCGAGGAAGTCAACTATGACGAATGTGTCCGTATGGCCGCCGACGCTGCTTCCAAAACAGAACACGGCGTTGTCGTACAGGATACCGCGTGGGACGGCTACGAAGAGATTCCGGCGTGGATCATGCAGGGATACGGAACCATGGCGATGGAGGCTGGCGAGCAGTTAGAGGAATACGGCTGTGACAGACCGACTCACGTATTCGTTCAGGCAGGCGTCGGTTCACTTGCCGGAGCCGTACAGGGCTACTTCGCAAACCGCTATCCGGAGAATCCTCCCAAGGTTGTCGTTGTAGAAGCAGATGTTGCGGCCTGTCTCTACAAGGGCGCGAAAGCCGGCGACGGCGGCATTCAGATCGTAGACGGCGATATGCAGACCATCATGGCCGGTTTAGCCTGCGGCGAGCCGAATACCATCTCCTGGGATATTTTAAAGAATCACGTAGACACCTTCGTCTCCGCTCCAGACTGGGCAGCGGCAAAAGGCATGAGAATGCTGGCGGCTCCGATTAAGGGAGACGTATCCGTAACGTCCGGTGAGTCCGGCGCTGCTCCATTCGGAATTCTGGCCTGCATCATGACCATGGATGAGTACAAAGATTTAAGAGACCACTTAGGGCTCAACAAAGATTCAAAGGTTCTCCTCTTCTCCACCGAGGGCGACACCGACCCGGACCGCTACAAAGCAATCGTTTGGGAAGGCAAAGAACGCTAGGCATAATTTTCTTTTGATGAGCCAAAGGCGAATCGAACTATATTATAAAATAATAATAAAACGGAGGGTATTAAAATCATGGATTACGCAAAAATCAAAGAGGCAGCAAAAAATTACGAAGCTGACATGACCAGGTTTTTAAGAGACATCGTAAAGTTCCCGGGTGAGAGCTGTGATGAGAAGGCTCATATCGACCGCATCGCAGAAGAGATGAGAAAACTGGAATTTGACAAAGTTGTTATCGATGATATGGGAAATGTTCTCGGCTACATGGGAACAGGCGCTACCTTAATCGGCTTCGACGCCCATATCGATACGGTAGGAATCGGCAACAAGAGCAACTGGAACTTCGATCCGTACGAAGGCTACGAGAATGACACTGAGATCGGCGGCCGCGGCGTTTCCGATCAGTGCGGCGGCATCGTATCAGCCGTTTACGGAGCCAGAATCATGAAGGATTTAGGTCTTTTAAGCGACAAATACACCGTTCTGGTAACCGGTACGGTTCAGGAAGAAGACTGTGACGGTCTCTGCTGGCAGTACATCATCAACGAAGACAAGGTTCGTCCGGAATTCGTTGTATCCACAGAGCCTACTGACGGCGGTATCTACCGCGGCCAGAGAGGACGTATGGAAATCCGTGTAGACGTAAAAGGCGTTTCCTGCCACGGCTCCGCCCCGGAACGCGGCGACAACGCGATCTACAAGATGGCCGACATTCTTCAGGATGTACGCGCATTAAATGAAAATGACGCAGCCGACGACAAGGAAGTCAAAGGCCTCGTTAAGATGCTGGACGAAAGCTACAACGCAGAATGGAAAGAAGCCAACTTCTTAGGACGCGGTACTGTAACCGTTTCAGAAATCTTCTTTACATCACCAAGCCGCTGTGCTGTTGCCGACTCCTGTTCCGTATCCTTAGACCGTCGTATGACAGCCGGCGAGACATGGGAAAGCTGCTTAGAGGAAATCCGCAGCTTACCGAGCGTCAAAAAATACGGCAATGATGTAACCGTATCCATGTATGAATATTCCCGTCCTTCCTACAAAGGACTTACTTATCCGATCGAGTGCTACTTCCCGACATGGGTTATTCCGGAGGATCACAAGGTAACAAAATCTCTGGAAGAAGCCTATAAGAACTTATACGGCGATGTTCGTATCGGCGCAGAAGAAACACTTGCCATGAGAACAGCCCGTCCATTGACAGACAAATGGACCTTCTCCACCAACGGCGTTTCCATCATGGGACGCAACGGTATTCCGTGTATCGGCTTTGGACCTGGCGCAGAGGCTCAGGCTCACGCTCCGAACGAGAAGACATGGAAGCAGGATTTAGTAACGTGTGCAGCCGTTTACGCAGCACTTCCTTCTATCTACTGCGAGAAATAATTATTTAGCCAATCAGTTGCCATTTTGTAACCATATATGCCGGCTGCAGGTCCTCCTTAAAACCTGCAGCCACCCCTAAAACAATCACTCTTGCCGGCAGCCTTCATTCCTTCCCCAAATCTATGACAGGCTGTACAGCATGCAGGATAGATACCAAATAACATTACACTTTATTTCAGGAGGCTTTATACCAATATGAAAACCTTACAGGATTACATCGACAAATTAAACGCTTTAAATTTCAAGGAAATGTACAACAATGATTTCTTTTTAACCTGGGAAAAGACAGACGAAGAACTGGAAGCTGTCTGGACCGTTGCTGACGCTCTCCGCTTTATGAGAGAAAACAACATTTCCACAAAGGTATTCGAGAGCGGCCTCGGAATCTCCTTATTCCGCGACAACTCCACACGTACCCGTTTCTCCTTCGCTTCCGCATGTAACTTACTCGGTCTGGAAGTTCAGGACTTAGACGAGGGCAAGTCTCAGGTAGCTCACGGCGAGACCGTTCGCGAAACAGCCAACATGATCTCCTTCATGGCTGATGTAATCGGTATCCGTGATGACATGTACATCGGCAAGGGCAACGCTTATATGCACGAAGTTGTTGACTCTGTTACACAGGGCCACAAGGACGGAATCTTAGAGCAGAAGCCAACCTTAGTAAACTTACAGTGTGATATTGACCATCCGACACAGTGTATGGCTGATATGTTACATATTATCCATGAGTTCGGCGGCCTTGAGAACTTAAAAGGCAAAAAGCTGGCTATGACATGGGCTTACTCTCCTTCCTACGGCAAACCGTTATCCGTTCCTCAGGGCGTCATCGGTCTGATGACACGTATGGGCATGGAAGTTGTTTTAGCTCATCCGGAAGGCTACGAGGTTATGCCTGAGGTTGAGGAAGTTGCCAGAAAGAACGCTGAGAAGTCCGGCGGTTCCTTCCGCGTATCCCACGACATGGCTGACGCATTCAAAGACGCTGACATCGTTTACCCGAAGAGCTGGGCTCCATTCGCAGCAATGGAAAAGAGAACGAACCTTTACGGCGAAGGCGACACAGAGGGCATCAAGGCTCTGGAGAAGGAATTACTGGCTCAGAACGCAGAGCACAAAGACTGGTGCTGTACCGAAGAGCTCATGAAGACCACAAAGGATGGCAAGGCTCTGTACTTACACTGCTTACCGGCAGATATCAATGACGTAAGCTGTGTAGACGGTGAAGTAGAAGCTTCCGTATTCGACCGCTACCGCGATCCGTTATACAAAGAAGCCAGCTTCAAGCCATACGTAATCGCCGCTATGATCTTCCTTGCCAAGTTTGAGAATCCACAGGAAATCTTAAAGAAGCTGGAAGAAAGAAACACGCCACGCGTATTCAAATAAAGAATTGGAATCCGGGCGCACCCGCTGCCAGCGAGTAGCAGGTGCGTCCTTTTTTATTCCCGCGGCCCCGCATGAAAAGTGCCGGGCGGCCATTTTTCCATCGAACGCGCCGCAAGGCTGCGTGAGGCGGATTTCTAAAAAAACCGGTGGAGGGTTTATTCAATGAACAAAAAGAAAAGAATCGTCATCGCCCTGGGCGGCAATGCCTTAGGCAATACACTGCCGGAACAGATGACGGCAGTTAAAATCACGGCAAAAGCAATCGTAGACCTGATCGAAGAAGGCTGCGAGGTTGTCGTTGCACACGGCAACGGACCTCAGGTCGGCATGATCAACAACGCCATGAGCGCACTGAGCCGTGAAGATCCGAATCAGCCGAATACCCCTCTCTCCGTCTGTGTAGCCATGAGCCAGGCTTATATCGGCTATGACTTACAGAATGCGCTGAGAGAGGAATTATTAAACAGAAACATCACGGATATTCCGGTTACGACCATGATCACACAGATCCGTGTCGATGCGGAGGATCCTGCATTTAACGCACCTTCCAAGCCAATCGGCCATTTTATGACAGAAGAACAGGCTAAGATTGCGGAAGAAAAATACGGATATATCATGAAGGAAGACGCAGGCCGCGGCTACCGCCGTGTCGTTGCTTCTCCTAAGCCCGCCGAAATCATTGAAATCGGCGCAATCCGTTCCCTCGTGGACTCCGGACAGCTGGTTATCGCCTGCGGCGGAGGCGGAATCCCGGTTACTCTGATCGGGAACCATTTAAAAGGCGCAAGTGCCGTAATTGACAAAGACTTTGCAAGTGAACTGCTGGCTGAAGAGCTGGATGCTGATTTTTTAATCATCTTAACCGCAGTGGAAAAGGTCGCTATTAACTTCGGAAAACCGGAAGAGATTTGGCTTTCCGATATCACAACAGACGATGCCAGAAAGTATATGGACGAAGGTCATTTTGCTCCGGGTTCCATGCTTCCGAAGGTACAGGCTGCTGTGAAATTCGCAGATTCCAAGGATGGGCGCAACGCACTCATCACTCTGCTTGAAAAAGCAAAAGAGGGAATCCTGGGGAAAACCGGTACTCGCATTCATCAGTAATATTCAGCAGCCTTTCAGACGGCTCATTTCCTGATTGTTTTTTCGGTCTGGAAATGACCGGTCTGGGCTGTTATAATTTTCTGCCGGAAAACTGCGATCCGGTTTTCCGGAGTACTTCCAAAACCTAAGGAGGAACTCTCTCTATGAAACAGTCAAATAAAGAATACGCTTCTATTTTTCAGTTGGACGGCATCCCAAAATTCTCCCAGGCACTGCCGTTAGCACTTCAGCACGTGGTAGCCATGATCGTCGGCTGTGTTACTCCGGCAATCATCGTGTCCAATGTCGCTAACTTATCAGGCGCTGACCGGGTTATCCTGATTCAGGCCGCACTTGTAGTATCCGCACTGTCAACCCTGCTGCAGCTGTTTCCCATCGGGAAAAAAGGAAGCTTCCGTCTCGGAGCAGCCCTCCCTGTCATCATGGGCATCAGCTTCGCATACGTTCCCAGCATGCAGTCCATTGCTGCGGACTTTGGTATTCCTGCCATTTTAGGCGCTCAGATTGTCGGTGGTGTCGTTGCCTTCATCGTGGGTGCTTTTGTCATGCAAATTCGTAAATTTTTCCCGCCGCTGATCACGGGTACCGTAGTCTTCACCATTGGTTTATCGCTGTACCCCACAGCCATCAATTACATGGCCGGAGGAACCTCCAGCCCGACTTACGGATCCTGGCAGAACTGGGCCATTGCATTCCTGACCCTGATCGTAGTAACTGTCCTGAACCATTTCGGAAAAGGAATCTTCAAGCTGGCTTCCATTCTGATCGGTATTATTGTCGGCTATATCGTCTCACTCTTCTTTGGTATGGTCGATTTCTCCAGCATCGGGGCAGCGGCAGCCTTCCAGGTTCCGCAGCCGCTTCATTTTGGAATTATGTTTGAACCATCCTCCTGTATCGCCATCGGTATTCTGTTTGCGATCAACTCCATACAGGCGATCGGAGACTTTACAGCAACCACCAGCGGTTCCATTGACCGTGAACCGACCGACAAAGAACTTCAGGGCGGCATCATGGGATACGGTGTCACCAACATCCTCGGCGCTCTGTTAGGCGGCCTTCCAACCGCCACCTACAGCCAGAACGTCGGTATCGTTACAACGACGAAGGTAGTCAACCGCTGTGTCCTGGGGCTTACCGCTGCCATTCTCCTTGCAGCCGGTTTGATCCCGAAGTTCTCCGCACTGCTCACCACCATTCCCCAATGCGTTCTGGGCGGCGCAACCGTATCTGTCTTTGCTTCTATCGCCATGACCGGTATGAAGCTCGTTATGTCGGAAGAGATGACTTACCGCAACTCTTCTATCGTGGGACTTGCCGCAGCGCTCGGCATGGGTATCTCCCAGGCCACCGCAGCACTATCCACATTCCCCAGCTGGGTAGTCACCATCTTCGGCCGTTCACCGGTCGTAGTCGCTACCATCGTGGCGGTCCTGCTGAACATTATTCTTCCGAGAGAAGGCAAAAAAGCAAACCAGAAATAAGATGAATCATAATTGAAAACACCCTGTGACCGGTAAATGGCCACAGGGTGTTTTCAATTATTTTATTTCAGCTAAACGGCCGGTTTCACAGCCTTCATCTTTTTTTCCGAATAGCCCATACAGTACACAATCGCCACAAGGGTAGCGGCCATGCATATGGCGCACAGAGGCCAGATGATGCTGTAATCGCCAGTGATGTCAAAGAGGAGCGATACTAAAACCGTGCCGATCACTCCGCCGAACCGGTTGACCGAAACCACGGTTCCATAGATTGGGCCGTAGTCCCTGGTTCCGAATATTTTACTGGTCAGCAGAGCCGGGAGAACCGATGTAATACCGGAAGCCAGACCATAGAGCACAATCAGTAAGTAGATGAACGTCTTATTGCCCGCCATGATGAAGCACAGGAAGGCCAGTACCCCGACGACGCAGATATAGATGCTGCCGATTTTTTCACCGAAACGGTCGATGATATATCCCAGCAACAGCTTACCGCCAATAGCCACCGCCATGTAAGCGGACAGTACTTTAGCGGCAACCGCGCTTCCGTACCCGATATCAGTTAAATACGCCGGCAGCTGTAATGCAGCGCCTGTTGCAAAGGTCATCGCAAATATGGAAAGCAGAAAAACATAGAAAGCAGGGCTTCTGCGCGCTTCCGCCATGGTAAAACCGACCGGCGCAGGCTTCTTTGCCGCAGCCTGTTCCCCGACCGGCTCGTCAGCGCCCAGCGGCTGAAGATTCTTGTCCGCCGGAGTGGAACGCACGATGAAGACGGTACACGGAATCATGATAACCAGCATGATAAGACCTACAATTTTGTCCGACATACGCCAGCCCATGCTGGAAATCAGGCGTTCCACGATCGGGCTGAATATAACGCCGCCGACGCTGATTCCGAGAGAAGCCGTGCTGACTGCAAATCCGCGGCGCTTTTTAAACCAGGCCGTCAGCAGGATGGAGTTGGGCAGTACTGTATTTCCGGTAAAGAAGACGCCCTTCACAGCCGCCAGAACCAGGATGGATACCATGTTCGGCATGAAACCGCGGCCAATGGTACAGAGTGCCGTCATCGCGGTACAGATGGTCAATACGACTCTGGCGTCGTACTTCTTATACATCTTTCCCCAGAACGGAGCCGTCAGCACCGCACCGGCCGCCATGAGAACGCTCTGCAGCGAAAGCATGACACGGGGAACCTCCAGTTCCTGATACATGGGCACCATGTAGAGAGAGGCAACCTGCATGACCAGCACATGCACCGTCATGTTCATTAAAAAACAAACCACTAAAATATACCATGCGTAATGAATCTTTTTCTTCGAAGCCTGATTTTCCATTTACCCTTCCTCCTGTGTCTTTCTGCTCTGTTTTTCCAGCCAGCTGACAGCAGCATACGCATACGCCGCTGCACCGACAGGCAGACATTTTTCATTGAACTGTACCTTAGGATGGTGCTGGCCGTACACCTCTTTTTCCTCAATTCTCGCCCCCAGCACAAGGAATGACGCCGGAACCTGCTGTGCAATAAATGAGAAATCTTCCGATCCCGGGAAAGATTTATCTACAAAACGGACCTGCTTCTCTGAAAACAGCTCACACAGACTGTCCTTTATCTCTGCAGCCAGTTCCCTGTCACAGACCACGGGCACAGCGTAGGCAGGCTCAAAGCTGACTTTTGCACTGCCCCGGAACGCGCCTGCAACGCCTTCGCAGATTTCCTGCATTCTGGCGCGCAGCTTCTCTCTGACCTCATTGTCGAAGGTTCTGATCGTTCCCTGCATCTTCACCTCTTCCGGAATCACATTGAAGGTAGTTCCTCCGTGAATGCTGCCGATGGTCATGACTCCGATCTCTCCGGCCTTCAGCTCACGCGCCTGAAGTTCCTGAAGCGCGGTATGGATATGGCATGCAATAGCGATGGGATCGACCCCTTCATCGGGACGGCTTCCGTGGCATCCCTTCCCTGTTACCGTAATGGTAAAGGAATCATTGGAAGCGGCCGTCGGTCCCTGAAATGCCAGAACCGCACCTGCCGGAACCCCGGAATTCACATGAAAGGCCAGCGCCGCATCCACACTGGGATTCGTAAGAATTCCGGCATCAATCATGGCCCGCGCCCCGCATAAGGTCTCTTCCCCTGGCTGGAACATGAGTTTTACCGTACCCTTTAGCTCGTTCTCATGTTCCTTTAAAATCTGTGCGGCTCCCAACAGCATGGCGGTATGTAAGTCATGGCCGCAGCAATGGGCTGCTCCCGGATTCTGCGATGCAAACGGCAGTCCGCTCTCCTCTTCCATGGGCAGTGCATCCATATCGGCCCGCAGAAGCAGCGTCTTTCCCGGAACACCAGCCAGCGCACATACGCCGCCGCCTATTCTCTGCGGCTCATATCCCATCTCTTTCAGCCGGTTATACACGTAATCCACCGTATGCTCCTGATTCATCCCCAGTTCCGGCCTGGAATGCAGCGTTCTTCTGTCTTTCACAATAATGGGAGCGAGTTCTTTCGCTCTGTCCAGATAAGACATTTTGTTCCCCTCCATTTATTCAATATTTTAATATTTATTATGCATATTATTTATTAAATGTCAAGTAGGTATTTTTATTATTTATTATTTTATTATCATGATTGAATAAATATCCTTGCGTTTAAAATCGCCGCCTGATATAATAAAGCGGTCAAGGTGGTGATCAATCATGAGCTGTAAAGCAGCCTTAATCTCTTCCGCGGAACACTGTGACTATATCCGCGGAATCATGAAAAATATCGAATTGAATTATGAATTAGATTACGTAGTATGCCCTTCCTTTCGGGATCTCCCAAATGTTTTTGCAGAGATTCAGAATCAGTACGACGCGTTCTGCACGACGGGAGCGTTTGCGAGGGAAGCGATCCTGCGGACACACGGCGCGGCGGAGAAGCCCTTCGTCAGCATTTCCGAATCGCCCGCTGAATTCTATCAGATCCTGTTTCATCTTCTATATGAAGACCGTACCTGCGATCTTTCCAGGATTGTATTTGACCACTCTCTCTGGATTCCCGGGCTTGAGGTCATAACGGCTCTCGATTATGCAAAGGGCAGCTTGCGGTTCGACGATAAAAAGCGCATGGAATTTCTGGACCGTTTTCCTCTCGAAGAGCTCCTGGATGTGGACCGCACCATTGTGGAGAATGCAAAAGCGCGGTGGGCTGACGACGCCTTTGATCTCATCATCTGCCGCCACAGCTATGCCTACGCCTTTTTAAAGGAGAACGGCATCCCGTGTCAATTCGCGTATCCCACACCGGATAATGTGATCGATACGCTGATTCACCTACAGGATGAGCTGAGCCTGATGCAGATGAACGATAATCTGCCCGGCGTCGTCTATTTAACCAGCCCCTCCATGCAGGCTGCTTCCGCGGAGGACATCGTTCCTGAGAGCATTGAGCTTCAAAAGTGCCTGCTGGACTTCGATCAGGAATATACGACAGGACTGATGATGAAAAAAGCGCTGGGGGGATTTGAACTCTACACGACGAGACGCACGCTTCAGCGGATCACCGATAACTTCACCCAGTGCCGGCTCTGCACCTACATGCTTGGAAGACTGGGACTGGAGCTGTCCGTAGGATACGGCATCGGCCGCGACGTCATGAGCGCCCGCACCCACGCGTTGGAGGCATACAGCCTTTCAGTGAAAAGCGGAAAAAGCTATGTGATCGGCTGCTCAGGCAGTGCTCCCAGAGTGCTGGAAGGCGCCGGCGCCCCTACCGCAGATGAGGTTTCTGAAAAACTGAAAAAAGCGTCTCAGGATACAGGGCTGTCCGTGATGACGCTGCAGCGCATCCGTTCTGCAGTGGATCTGCAGGGAAATTCTGACATTACAACGCAGGACTTAGCAGGAACCCTGCAGGTCACTGTGGCCAATGCCAACCGTTTTGTCAATCATCTTCTGTCCGCAGGCTATGCGGAGGTAGTCGGAGAAAAGAAGGCTCCTCTGCGCGGACGTCCCACCCGGGTCTACCGTATCGAACTTTAGTACGTTTCACCTGACCAGGAACCTCTGTTTGAAAAATAGAGCTTCCTGGTTTTTTATTTTTATATTTATTATTTATTTTATAAAATACTCTTGATTTTATTTAATAAATATATTAGAATATTTTCAAATGTACTAAGGGGGAAACAATTATGGCTACAGAAAAAACAGAGGCTGATCAGGAGAAGCTGCATAAGAAAGATATTCTCGCCTACGGAGCCGGAGGCTTTGCAAGCACGCTTCCCAACCAGTTCCGCACCCAGTTCGGGATGAATTTTATGACAGACATGGCAGGCCTGCCGATCGGACTGGTGGGTACCTGCTCCATGTTAATGTCCATCTGGGATGCAGTGAATGATCCATTGATCGGTAAAATAGTGGACAACACCAACACCAGGCGGTGGGGCAAATACCGTCCTCACATGATATTCGGCGCCATCGGTCTGGCCGTCACGATTCTGCTGCAGTTTTTCGTACCTCCGCTGTCCTCCCGCGGACTCATCATCTATTACTGCGCCGTCATGATGCTGCTTTCCGTCTTTTTTACTCAGTTTACCGTGCCGTGGCAGGCGCTTAACAGCGTGCTGTCCCATGACGCCCATGAGCGGAATCTGCTTCTCACGTCAAGGCAGCTATCCGGAGCGGTAGCCACTTCCGCAGTTGGTCTCTTCACAATTCCCGTTATTACACATTTTAAAAATGCCTCCGCAGGCTGGTTCTGTTCTGCCGCCATCGTGGCCGTGCTGTGCGTCATTACGGCATTTCTCGCAGCGAACGCGGCGAAAAAGAAGGATTATTACATGTCCATTGCAACGCCTCCAAAGCTCAGCTGGCGCAGACAGTCCAGTGTAGTCTTTAAAAATCCCGCTGTTCTCTGCAACAGCCTGATGCTGGGCATGGTCAATCTGGGAATCTCGATCAACGCGACAATCAGTCTGTACTACATAAAATATGTGGTTGGCAGTCTTTCGGTCCTGGCCGTCATCTCCGCCATCCAGATATGCGTCAACCTGATTCTGGTTCCATTTCTTCCCTCCCTCATGAGGCGTTTCGGGAAGATCGCCATGCTGCGAATCAGTATGCTTCTCCAGTTTATCTCTGCGGTAATTCTGCTTGTGCTGCGTGAGAACGCAGTCTTGTGGCAGGTGGTAATCATGAGCCTCTTCACCACAACCGGGCTGACCTTTTCCAATATCTGCTGCTTCGCAATGATTCCCGACTGCACCGACTATACCGAACTCCATTTCGGCTGCGCGCAGGCCGGTTTTATCAATGCTTCCAGCACCTTTGTACGGAAATTCTGCGGTTCCTTCTCTACCCTGATCGTCGGCAGTCTGCTGGCATTCACAGGATATGCCGCCAACATTCCAGTTTCCGCAAAAAGTGTCCATATGATTCTTGCCATAAAAACAGCCATTCCCATACTGACTCTGCTGGCTGTCCTGGTACTGTCCTGTTTTTATCCCATAACAGCCGGATATGCCGTCAAAATGAGAAAAGTGCTGAAGAAAAAGCACAGCCTCGAAAACAAACGCAGTATCGAGCAGGAGGCTAACCATTAGTTGATTAGCCGACCTCTCACACCACCGGCATACCGTTCGGTACCAAGGCGGTTCCTTAGTTTTCACAGACTGTCAGATAATAGTCAAGCAGGGATATATAACCCAGCTTGGCTATTAGTTTGAAGTAATTTATCCCCCTGCACATACTGTTGATATTTTGCTTCTCGCACCTTGTTGCTTATTCCCCTGTTTCTATCTGTGAGTTCTCTTATCTTATCCTTCATCTATTTGACTTTACTGACGTGTGCACTTCTGTTTTCTCTTTATTAACATTAAGAAATCCGGGATATGATCAGAGCGAAAGAAGGCCCTCTGTAATATGGAATTAAGGGCAGACAAAAACAGCCATCTCCATGCTTTCGCACAAAAACGGCTGCTCTCACTGCATTGAAAAGTCCACAAAACAGGTATAAAAATCAGGACAGATACCTGCTTTTGGTGTCTCGAAAACCGTGTGACCTGGCGCATGAAGACATTGGACCTTATCAATGCGTTGCCTGGTTCATCGCATCGCAAACTCCTGATCCGCTTACACGGCCGGCACATGGGATTAATAATCAGATCCATGCCAAATACCAGCGTATAGCATCGGCTCTCCGTACTTTTTAGCCCTGCGTATAGCTGCATCAGTGACTGGGCCTGGGCCAGACATTCTTCCAACTTTATAGGGCTTTTGAATATAGCCGTTGGCTCCGGAAAGAAGCGCCTGGATTTTGTCTTTTTCATCGGTTCGTGATGACAGTACCGGAAGCGGTTTTATCTGCCACATCGTCTTTAACACTTTGCTTCGCAAAATTGTGTGCCAAAGGGGGTACCCTTTAGCACACCCATTGAGAGGGGCTATCAGCTTACCGCCGATGCCCCTCTTTTGTTGTCACATTCCGCTGCCCTGGAAGAAATGATCCACATGAGAATGGCTGATGATCACGCCCTTGATATGGCACTGAAGATTCGGCTCCCTGATCAGCCGGGACGATGCCCCATGTTCTCAAGCATTCGTATCCGTCATAAAATCTCCTTCTCCTTTTGCAACGCACCTTTTGTTCCGTCAGATTCCGGGTTAAAATAATACCGTTTCCCATCAATCTCCCTCTGACCGACCGCCATGGTTCCGTCTGTCCCCAGATAATACCATGCCTGGTATGCGGAGTCAAAATGCCAGCCCGTCGCCATCGCCCCCTCTTTTAAGCCAATTTTTGTCTTTGTATCCTCCTCCGTGCACAGGTAATACCATTGTTGATTGATGTACTGCCAGCCGGTGAGCATCTGTCCTTCCCCGTCAAAATAGTACCACAGGCCGTCAACCATGCCCCATCGGCTGACTGCGTAAGCGCCGCCTGTCTGGCGGAATTTCCAGATTCCTGTCTCCGTCCTCTCCCAGGTTCCACGCAGGATGTCGGGGTTCACTGCATTGCTGTCGTCCTTTTCCCCTGACGATCCGCTTCCGGTCATGTGGCTGTAACCCCTGGCTGTGATTATTCCCACGCCCCCTGCGCCGCTTACGCTGTTTCCTTTGGAGAGCAGCAGCGTAAAGGCAAAGCTTCCGTCCACTCCGTCCGGCCTGTCAGATGTCCCCTCTGATGCGGGTGTAAAAGCGGTAATCTTCAACTCTCCCACTGTCACGCCTGTATCACGAAAGCCTGGAATCGTTTCAATCGTCTTTAAAAGCCAGCCTTTCACTGCCGCCTCGTCTTCAGCGTTTTCCTGTTCTATGGTATAGGTCTGGCTTTCAATCATCTTCTTTGCGGCCTCTATGTCATCCGGATGCTCCACACGGATGCCGGAAGTATCGCCAACTACCCTGCCGTTTGCTCCAACGATTAAAGTACCGGAGCCTGAGAGTGAACCATTGATGACCAGAGTGCCTTCCACAGATATCGTTCCATTTACTACCAGGTTTCCATCCACAGTCAGAATCCCCCCACTCGGAACCGTGATAACCGCCTCCGTGCCAATCCACCTGTCTCCGGTGACTGTCGTGTCCTGTTTTATCGTGGCGACTGCTCCGTCCGGCACATCCTCTTTCCCATCCCAGGAGGTGTCGGCTATGGTATCCTGATTCAAATAAGTATTGATGAGAATCTGAACCTGTGGAGAGTCGGTGGACAGAGGCAGTGACTCCGGAAACGCCTGTGCGCCCAGCTTTTGCACATTCGGACCAAGATGAGCCGAATCCAGACTGTTACAGTTGTAAAATGCCTTTTCACCAATTTCAGTGATCGGTTTTGGAAGCTGAAGTGCGCCGGTAAAGCCGCTGCAGTTAAAAAAGCTGGAACCTCCGATGTAATTTACCCCCGCCGGAAGCTGAAGTATGCCGGTAAAGCCGCTGCAGTTAGAAAAGCTGAAATCTCCGATGTGATTTATTCCCGCTGGAAGCTGCAAACTTCCAGTAAAACCGCAATCCAGGAACACAGCAACCCCGATATATGTCAATGTATCCGGAAGAGACAAGGCACCGGTGAAGCCACATTCGGAAAATCCGTTTTCTTCTAATTTTGTCAGTTTCCCTTCTATGGTCAAATCTCCAGTAAAACCAGCCAAATAAAAGGCTCCTGATCCAATGTGCGACACGCTCACAGGGATGGTTAAATCACCGGAAAAACGATTCTCACAAAATGCGTCATCTCCAATGCTTACCAGTGTATTCGGAAGAGAGAGTGTACCTGAAAACATATTATTAAAAAAAGCTCTATCTCCGATGCTTACCAGTGTATTCGGGAGATGAAGCGAACCCGTTATCTCCTTGTCATAAAACGCCATAGGACCGATCCTGGTTACGGAATACGTCGTGCCTGACACTTGGTCCGTCACTTTGTCCGGAATAGAAATGTCCGTATCAGAGTTTCCGTTATAGTCGGTTAACGCCACCGTGTCACTTCCAATGATTTGATACGTCATATTTCCGTCTTGGAAAAACGAAACTGGGGGCAGCTGAGTGTGGTGATAAGGCTGATTTCCAACCGTGATTTTGTCCTCGCCAATACCTGAATCATAAAGCATGTCGGCTATTTCCTGCTTCGTGGTATCAAAACCGTCGAAACCAGTGTTACTGAACGCACCACTCTCAATGCTGGTAATTTCATCCGGGATACTCAGCCTGCCTGTAAGTTTACTGCAATCTAAAAATGCATAGAGGCCAATACTCGTTAATCCATCTGGCAAAACCAGCTCACCCGTAAATCCGCACTTAAAAAAACTCTCTCTGCCTATTTCCTTCAATTTTTTTGGCAAAGTCAGTGTCCCCGTGAAGCTGTTACCAGAAAATGCACCATATTCGATAATGGTCACTCCGTCCGGTATAATCAAGTCTCCCGTAAAGTGACTGTCGCAAAATGCAAACGCACTAATATAGTTCAATTTCTCCGGCAAAATCAGCTGTCCGGAAAATGTAGTTTCAGCAAATGCATAATCATCAACGCGAACAAGTGTTTGCGGCAGGACCAGCTGACCTGTAAATCCGCATTCATAGAATGCGCCTTCCCCTATTGTAATCAATGAATCCGAGAGGGTCAGTTCTCCTGTAAAATGGCATCCCTCAAAAGCGTTGTCTCCAATCTCGGTCACCGTATCCGGAATCACTAAATCTCCCGTCAGATCGGAACAGTCCTGAAACGCATTGTGCCCAATGCTGGCTACCTGGTATTCCCTGCCGTTGGAAGGTTTTCGCACCTTGTCCGGGATAACCAGTGTCCCCACTGGCTTTTCCCCATCATATCCTATGAGCTGAACCGTATCGGGACCCAGTTCCTTATACCTCAGACCGTCTATGGTAAATCTGTCGTTGATGGTATTTACCATAGCCCCGCCAAGTGTCACCAGCACGGATATGGGCGGCTCACAGACATAACCTTCCGGCAGCTCTGCGATAAACTCATATTCGCCGGTAAACGGCCATTCCCTATCCTCGTCCTGCTGATACTCCGGACAGTTCCAGTCAGCTATGGGAAGCGTCACTTCACCCGCCTCCTCAATCTCCGCTCTCACCTGTTCCGGCAGCATGGAGACAACCGTGTCGAAATCCGCCCTGTTCTCCGGGCTGACACCAATCAGAGACAGTTCGCCTCCACTTAAGTTCTCGTCATCAACGAACTCCCATCGAATCACCGTTTCATCGCCCTTCGGCGCATCATCAGACTTGGGAGCGTCTTTATCCTTTTGGTCCGCATCCGCAGGCGTGGCATATTCGGTCTTCTTTCCCGTCTTCTCGTCATCCCCCAATAAGTGGTCTGCCGGCACCGCGCTGTCTGCCCATGCCATCACAGCGGGCTGGGTACTAATCAGCAGCATAATTAACAATGTGGAAATCACCCGTTTATGGTTTCTTTTCATGGCATTACCCCTCCGTTTTGTTCGAATATATTGAGTTGTCGATTTGATGTTTTCCTCTGCATTTGGAGTTCCTTCTACTGCTGCATGGCTCCTCTTGTTCCATCCGGTTCCGGGTTAAAGTAGTATTGTTTCCCGTCAATCACCTTTTGGCCGACTGCCATTGCTCCGCTTGTATCCAGGTAAAACCATGCCTGGTATATGGGGTCATAGTGCCAGCCCGTCGCCATCGCTCCTTCTTTTAAACCGGTTTTGGTCTTACTGTCTTCTTCCCGGCACAGATAATACCACTGATTGTTGATAAACTGCCAGCCGGTGAGCATCCGGCCTTCCCCGTCAAAATAGTACCACAGGCCGTCAACCATGCCCCATCGGCTGACTGCGTAAGCGCCGCCTGTCTGGCGGAATTTCCAGATTCCTGTCTCCGTCCTCTCCCAGGTTCCACGCAGGATGTCGGGGTTCACCGCATTGCTGCCATAATCTTCGCCATCATTGCTTCCCGATGGACGGCCGCCAGGTATGTAGCTGTAACCCCTGGCTCGAATCGTTCCCGCTCCGCCTGCACCGCCTTTGCTGTTTCCTTTGGAGAGCAGCAGCGTAAAGGCAAAGCTTCCATCCATTCCGTCCGGCCTGTCAGATGTCCCCTCTGATGCGGGTGTAAAAGCGGTAATCTTCAGCTCTCCCACTATCACCCCAGTATCGCCAAAGCCAGGAATCACTTCAATCGCCTCCAAAAGCCTGCCTTTCACCGCTGCTTCATCCCCTGCTGACTCCTGTTCTGTGGTATAAATCTGGCTTTCAATCATCTTCTTTGCGGACTCTATGTCTTCCCGATCCTCCTGATACTCCACACGGCAGCCGGAGGTATCGCCTTCCACCCTGCCGTTCTTTCCGATAATCAGGGTGCCGGAGCCGGAAAAGGATCCATTGATGATCAGAGTGCCTTCCGCAAATATCGTTCCATTCACTACCAGGTTTCCATCAACGGTCAATTTTCCATCCACCGTCAGAATCCCCCCGCTCGGAACCGTGATAACCGCCTCCGTGCCAATCCGTCTGTCTCCGGTGATTGTTGTGTCCTGCTTTATCGTGGCGACTGCTCCGTCCGGCACATCCTCTTTCCCATCCCAGGAGGTATCAGCTATGGCATCCTGATTCAGATAAGTATTGATGAGAATCTGAACCTGTGGAGAGTCGGTGGACAGAGGCAGCGCCTCCGGAAACACCTGTGCGCCCAGTTTTTGCACATTCGGACCAAGATGAGCCGAATCCAGACCGTCACAGCCATAAAATGCCTTTTCACCAATTTCAGTGATCGGTTTTGGAAGCTGAAGTGCGCCGGTAAAGCCGCTGCAATTAAAAAAGCTGTAATATCCGATGTAATTTACCCCCGCCGGAAGCTGAAGTGCGCCGGTAAAGCTGCTGCAATTATAAAAGCTGCCAGCTTCGATGTAAGTTATTCCCGCCGGAAGCTGTAAACTTCCAGTAAAACCGCAATCCTTGAACACAGCAAACCCAATATATGTCAATGTATCCGGAAGAGACAAAGCACCGGTGAAGCCACATTCGAAAAATGCGTAGTCTTCTAATTTTGTCAGCTTCCCTTCTATGGTCAAATTTCCAGTAAAACCTGCTGAATTAAAAGCTCCGGCCCCCATATGCGACACACTCACAGGGATGGTTAAATCACCGGTAAAACGATTCTCACCAAATGCGTAATCTCCAATGCTTACCAGTGTATTCGGGAGAGAGAGCGTACCTGAAAACTTATTATTATAAAAAGCATTATCTCCGATGCTTACCAGTGTATTCGGGAGAGAGAGCGTACCTGAAAACTTATTATTTGAAAAAGCATTATCTCCGATGCTTACCAGTGTATTCGGGAGATGAAGCGAACCTGTTATCTTCTTGTAACGAAACGCCCAAGAACCGATCTGGGTTACGGAATACGTCGTTCCTGACGCTTGGTCCGTCACTTTGTCCGGAATAGAAATATCCGTATCAGAGTTTCCGTTATAGTCGGTTAACGCCACCGTGTCACTTCCAATGATTTGATACGTCATATTTCCGTCTTGGAAAAACGAAACTGGGGGCAGCTGAGTGTGGTGATAAGGCTGATTTCCAACCGTGATTTTGTCCTCGCCAATACCTGAATCATAAAGCATGTCGGCTATTTCCTGCTTCGTGGTATCAAAACCGTCGAAACCAGTGTTACTGAACGCACCACTCTCAATGCTGGTAATTTCATCCGGGATACTCAGCCTGCCTGTAAGTTTACTGCAATCTAAAAATGCATAGAGGCCAATACTCGTTAATCCATCTGGCAAAACCAGCTCACCCGTAAATCCGCACTTAAAAAAACTCTCTCTGTCTATTTCCTTCAATTTTTTTGGCAAAGTCAGTGTCCCCGTAAAGCTGTTACCAGAAAATGCACCATATTCGATAATGGTCACTCCGTCCGGTATGATCAAGTCTCCCGTAAAGTGACACTCGTAAAATGCAAGCTCGCCAATATAGTTCAATTTCTCCGGCAAAATCAACTGGCCGGAAAATGTAGTTTCAGCAAATGCATAATCATCAACACGAACAAGCGTTGGTGGCAGGACCAGCTGACCTGTAAATCCGCATTCATAGAATGCGTATTCCCCTATTGTAACCAATGAATCCGAGAGGGTCAGTTCTCCTGTAAAATGGCATCCCTCAAAAGCGTTGTCTCCAATCTCGGTCACCGTATCCGGAATCACTAAATCTCCCGTCAGATCGGAACAGTCCTGAAACGCATTGTGCCCAATGCTGGCTACCTGGTATTCCCTGCCGTTGGAAGGTTTTCGCACCTTGTCCGGGATAACCAGTGTCCCCACTGGCTTTTCCCCATCATATCCTATGAGCTGAACCGTATCGGGACCCAGTTCCTTATACCTCAGACCGTCTATGGTAAATCTGTCGTTGATGGTATTTACCATAGCCCCGCCAAGTGTCACCAGCACGGATATGGGCGGCTCACAGACATAACCTTCCGGCAGCTCTGCGATAAACTCATATTCGCCGGTAAACGGCCATTCCCTATCCTCGTCCTGCTGATACTCCGGACAGTTCCAGTCAGCTATGGGAAGCGTCACTTCACCCGCCTCCTCAATCTCCGCTCTCACCTGTTCCGGCAGCATGGAGACAACCGTGTCGAAATCCGCCCTGTTCTCCGGGCTGACACCAATCAGAGACAGTTCGCCTTCACTTAAGTTCTCGTCATCAACGAACTCCCATCGAACCACCATTTTCTCAGTGTTTTCGTATTCCGGCTGTTTTCCATCTGTCAGATTTTCATGGGAAGGAATTTCCGTGGAGGGGATTTCATCGTCCTTCGGCGTGTCATCAGGCTTGAGAGCGTCCTCATCCTTCTGGTCCGCATCCGAAGGCGTGGCATATCCTGTCTTCTTTCCAATATACCCGTCACCACCCAATAAGTGGTCTGCTGGTACCATGCTATCCGCCCACGTCATCACAGCAGGCTGAGTGCTAATCAGCAAAACAGCCAGCAGCGCGGATATCACCCGTGTGTATTTCCTTTTCATCGCGTTACGCCTCCTTATCTATCATGTGGCACTCGTTTCTCTTTTGTACCATACTTCCTTCCGTCTCAGGAACAGGAATCTGAATGTGTCCCGGCTATCAAACCCTTCATTTTTGTCATAAAGTTTCCTCCTCTTTTTGCAGCACACCTTTTGTTCCGTCAGATTCCGGGTTGAAATAGTACTGTTTCCCGTCAATCTCCCTCTGGCCGACCGCCATGGCCCCGTCTGCCCCCAGGTAAAACCATGCCTGATATGCGGAGTCAAAATACCAGCCTGTTGCCATCGCCCCCTCTTTTAAGCCGGTTTTTGTCTTTGTATCCTCCTCCGTGAACAGATAATACCATTGATGATTGACATACTGCCAGCCAGTGAGCATCCGGCCTTCCCCATCAAAATAATACCACACACCATTTACCTGCCCCCAGCGGTTTTTTGCATAGGAACCGCCTGTCATCTTAAACCTCCATATGCCCGTAACGGTCTGTTCCCAGTTACCGTGCAGCTCCGATGTATCAGGCAGGGAATTTTCCCCGCGGTCCGACGAGGAGCTTTTGCTGCTGCCCGATGAGGAATTTCCTCCGCTTTCCGGTGGGACAGTATTTTTCTTCCATAAAGCGGTCACCGTCATGTCCGATGTCACCTTTGAAAAGTCTTTATCCCACCCGGTAAAGGTATAACCGTCACGGGTGACAACCGGGGCTGCTGCCATACTGCCTTCGGGGACCGTCTGCGTGAGTTCCCCTCCGCCGGTCCGCGTCCCTTCCGCGGGATCAAAGGTAACGGTGAAGATCGGGATAGGCTTTTCTGTTACGGTAAATGTAAGGTTTACCGTAACGATAATACCTTCCAAGGTATGGATGAGAATCTTATCCTTATATACTCCCGGCTTCAAACCGGATTCTGGCTGTATGGAAACGGATGTCGTCTTACCTGGCGGCAGCAAACCTATGCCTGCGGCATCGTCTACAAGTCTGAAGGCTCCTACATTTGCCCAGACATAGCTTGTCACATGCAGCGGCAGGGTTCCCGTGTTCTCAAAACTTACGGGCTGCATGGCAGAGGCCGGGCTGTATCCTGCCTCGGCAGTACCAAGATCAAGATCGGAAAAGAGCGGAGTCATTCCATAAGAGCTGCGGACAAAATTCACGGTATAGGTCTTAGATACCGAAGGATCCTCTGCCTGAATCGTGATGGTTGCGGTGCCGGACCCACCGGACAGAGTGATGCCGTCATTCTGTATGATCCTCGATTGCATATAAGTCGGAACCCCTTTTAAAGTGATGGCTGCATTCTCCTGCGTATCAGGCGGAAGAAACACATGGTATGTTTCCTGATCCTCAGTAAACCCCGGCACATCGACAGGAGTACTCCCCTCCACCTGGTACTTAAGGTCTGATAACGAAGCATTTATATTATAGAATTCCGCATATACCGTAATGTCGATCAGCCACATTTCTATCTCTGTGGATTGTTTGTCAAGATTCGGATATATTATCCAGTTCCCCCTACTATCTACTATTTCCCACTTTTTAAATCTATAATCCGGTTCAGGAAAAGCTTCTAACTTGATTGTATCATAGGGGAATGCCTCTGTTTTGCTGACGGTTGCATATCCGCCCTCAACTGGTTCCAGTGTGATATGGCACATCTCATTATTCTTTCCGGATTTGAGATACCCGGTATGATCGGAGTGATCTTTCACAATCACATCGGTCTCTTGTTCCGCTTGTGAGGGTGAGGCGGTATCCGCATGTACGGAAAACGACTCTATGGTTTTGTTATCCGGCACAACTGTCTCTGCCAGTGCCGCATGCGGAAACTGTACCGCAATGACCGCCATGGATAATAAAGCTGCCATCTGTTTCTTTATCTGGAATTTCATGATATTCCTCCTCGTTATATAGTCTGATTACTGTCTATAGATGATGAAACGCTTACTGCCGCCTGACTCATCCGCGCTCCTGCCCGAATGCGGCTTGTGCTATGATTGCTGTCCCCGATTGACTCCTTCCTTTCCTTGATAAAACCTTCCGCCGCACAAAAAAATCCTGATAGTCTTCATAACTCAGATTCTTACTTTCCTGCTTTGTTATCATTACCTCCTTTTCCGGGGCTGCCTGTAACAGCACGATTCCCTGTATCCCCATTTCTTTAAATCCCTGCCAACATGAACAAATCTGTTCATATTCCCTGAAACGACGAAATGCGAACGCGTTCTCACGCATTCGCATTTCCTTTATCTTGTAACCATATTATATCATTGCAGAGCGGCGTCTGCAAGCAAAACCGGCTTTGGAGCTTCGGGTAAAAATTCCAACGAATTAAAACCACCGGTCACAGAGCCGGAAAAGACACAGTATCCTGAGTGCTCCAGTAAAGAGGAAGGCAACCGCATACTGGACAAGCTGCTGGCGGCGGAGAAGACTGTTACTGATCCGGAAGCGGACAGGGACAGCTTGCTGACCTATGTCAATACTTTAGACAAAAGAAGTCGGAAGATTACGCCACCTTTTTTAGTTCCTCACTCCCCTTCTGCTGAGGCGTCATGTAATTGACAGCGCTGTGAATCCTCTTTCTGTTATACCAGGATTCTATGTATTCAAAGTCTGCCAAGACCGCTGTAAAGAATGATCCCTTTGGTTTCTTTTACATTCAGACAGGCACTGAAGCGTATCCTGTGTCCATAAAGCCGAACAAGATCGTCTTTCGCATGCTGACTCGATTATATTCCGGCCGTCCCATCTTGTGTAAGGGTTCTGGCTTAAGATACTTATTTATTTCAATCTCCTCCATGATTCTGTCAAGTTCAGAGTGCGCTCCCCCTAGCCGGAACAAACAGTGAAGACATGTCCACGCCTTCCAGCTCCAGCAGTTTTATCTTCGTATCAATTCCGCCGGCATATCCCGTCAGACTTCCATTCGCTCCCACAACACGGTGGCACGGGATGATGATCGAGATGGGATTGTGCCCGACTGCACCGCCCACCGCCTGTCCCGACATGGTGGGCCTGTTTAATTTCACCGCCATTCGTTTCGCGATGTCGCCATAGGTCATCACACTGCCGTACGGAATTCCGCAGAGAATCTCCCATACCATCTGCCGGAACTCTCCTCCCACGGGAGCAAGCGGCAGCTCCGAAGCCGACGGTTTCTCTCCCGCAAAATACCGTTCCAGCCACCGTTTTGCAGCGTCAAAGACCGGAATATCCTCTTTTTCCGTCATACTGCCGGCAATGGCGCCGCCATGATACTTCTGCCCTTCCAGCCACAGGCCGGCCAGCTTCTCTCCGTCGGATGCCAGGGTGATAATCCCCACAGGAGACGGACACGTCGTCGAATAATACATGGAAATCTCCTCCTTACTTTCGATCGGCCGGGAAGATAATCCCCGCCTGGCGTCTCGCCTCATCCATCACGCGCAGTTCCATCAGAGACGCTTCATTCTCTTCCTGAATGCCTTCCCCGGTCTCGATCATACGAAGCCAGTCGTTGACCTCTCCCTCCAGGGTGTGGTTCGGCGGCAGGTCGATCACCGTTTTTGCATTCCCATTTCTGTCATGGAACACCACGCTGCAGATATTCGTTATATTGTCGATCACCAGCGTCCCGTCTTCTCCCTGAATCTGGCTTGGAAGGCGGTTGTTGGTGATTTTGGAGTATAGGAGTTCCGCCTGCATGCCATCGTAGGAGGCCAGGATGGTACCCGCGCCTTCCACGCCGTTGGAGAGAAGCAGGGAATCCGCGATAATTTTCTTCGGCATTCCAAACAGCCGTACCAGCGGATGGACGCAGTAGACGCCGATGTCCATCAGCGCACCGTTGGAAAAGGCCGGATTGAATGCATTTTCAATGATTCCTTCTTTAAATTTATCGTATCGTGAGGAATATTTCGCATACTGGAAGCTGATTCTCCGGATGGTCCCCGCCATCGGAAGTACCTCCTTCAAACGCCGAAACCCTTCCTCGTGAACCGATCGCATGGCTTCCATCAGGACTGTGCCGTTCTCTCCGGCCAGCCGGATCAGTTCCTTAAGCTCCGCTTCGTTGGAGGTTATGGTCTTCTCGCAGAGTACGTGTTTTCCGTGGGACAGCATCAGCGCCGCCTGTTCGTAGTGCAGGCTGTTGGGGCTGGCGATATAGACTGCGTCCACGTCCTTCGATTCCGCTGCCTCCATTAAATCCGTACACCACCGCCCTGCTCCGTGTTTCTCACAGAACGCCTCTGCCGTCTCCCTGTTTCTGGAGTAAACCAGACTGCAGGTGATCCCGTCACACGCCTGGAGCGCCTTCATAAACCAGTCTGCCACAAAATTGGTTCCTATGGTTGCACATCGTATCATACGTCAATTCCTCCTGACATTTGTATTCATTCATTATACCGAATGAGATGGACAATTGCAATGCGAACGGATGATAATAACCGTACAACCAGGATAAACGCATCAATTATCCACCTCTGCCCTATTGGCTTTTCACTCTATTTCTGCAGGTATTTCACTTTTAGAAAATTAAAAGACCAGGCAACACATGACAGAAATGTTCTGCTATCCAGCCAGAAATATCCGGTAGTGATGAACGTTTAGACTGCCCACAGGCCCGTCTCTGAGCCTTTTCTGAAAACGGAGACCGTGATAGTTTAAATCCTTATATCGAACGGTTTCGCGCCAGCGAAAACCGGGCGATGGGTCTGTGTGTATTAACACAGGTATTGCTTGCCACTATTATCACGAGGGCGGGATAACTTTTACCTCTTTGGATAGTAGGTACCGGATACTTTCAGCGAAACAACTCCCTTTAAGGTTGGGATAATCAAAAGATCGGTATAACAACTACTTTGGGGACGGAATTTAATATCCCCGCCCGGCGGCAGTCAGGCACAAAGTTGTCACGCGTGACAACTTAAATCGGGCATATTTAGTGGTTTATGGTATGATAAATAAATAGGAGGTGAGAAGATATGACTCATAGAATCAAGGTTGCCCTGGCCGAGGACGGTGACGCCCTGCGGCGCTCCCTGGCCGACAGTCTGCGAGAGCAGCCGGACATACAGGTACTGGGCGAGGCAACGGACGGTGAGGAACTGGTGGCCCTGTGCAGGGAGACACCGCCGGACGTGGCGGTGGTGGATATCCGTATGCCGGGCATGGACGGCGTCGCAGCCTGCAAAATCCTCCGGTCGGAACTGCCGGAAGTCAGGCTGCTGATCCTCACCACCTTCGACGATGATGAATACCTGCGGGAGCTGTTCGGCCTGGGCGTGGACGGCTACCTACTGAAAACCGGCAGCCCGCCCCGTCTGGCCGAGGCGGTACGCGGTGTTTACAACGGCCTCGGTGCGGTGGACGCGGGTGTCAGCCGTAAGCTGGGCAGCCTGCTGAACGCGCCGAAAAAGCCGGGTACAGGCCCCCTCACAGAGACGGAGCTGCGGGCGGCCCGCCTCATTGCAGAGGGCAAATACAACAAGGAGATTGCCGTGGAGCTGGGTATAACCTACGGCCGGACACGGAACCTGGTTTCCGCCGTCTACCGCAAATTAGGGGCGGTAGACCGGGAGGATTTGATCGCCAGGCTGGAAAAGGAGTGACAAAATGAGTGGATGGATGGGCTTTCAATGGATACTGCTACTTCTGGCGGCACCCGCCGCCGGGTATTTCCTGCGCGCCCGGAAGCAGGGGCGGACGCAAACCGCCTACTGCATTATCCTCATCTTCGGCTATCTCTGGGCGCTGGGCCAGCACCTTGAAAACTCCATCTATCTCTATCGGCCGGAGGAAAATACCTACCGGGCGGCGCTGTACCTCTGTTACCTGGGCATGTGCGTTTTGGGGCCAGCCTGCGTGTATCTCAGCTGGTGCTACAGCGGAAAGTACAGGTTCTATCGTGACAAGGTCAGGACTGCCGCCCTGTTCGGTACAGGCGCGTTATTTTATCTCGCTATCCTTACCAACGACCTGCACCATTTATACTACACCCGGTTCAGCCTCGCCGGACGGGGCTACGGCCTGCTGTTCTACCCCTTCACCCTGCTGTCCTATGGGTGCTTTGTCTATGCCTATCTTACTATGCAGCGGGTAAAATGGGACGCCGAGGACCGCTCCACCTGGCTGCTCCTGCTCTGCTTCGGTCCGCCGGTTGCCGCCAACACCTGGGGAATGTTCGTGCGCAATCCCGCGTTGGACTTCACCCCCGCCGCCTACTGCGTCATGGTCATCGGGGCCTACTTAATCGTGTGGTATCACCGCCCGCTCTGCCTTGCACCTATTGCGGCAAAGAATGTACTTGATAACATGGCCCATCCGGTAGGGGTGGAGGATTCCACAGGCCGGACGCTGTATCACAACGGCGTGGCCGAGCAGCCGGAACGGGCTTACCGGACCACACGCTCCGGCCTGGAGGACGGGAACACGCTGGTCATGCTGACCGATGTCACCTGGTATCAGGAATTACAGACGGAGTTAGAGGCGCAGAACGCCAGTCTGAAGGCTGCCCGCAGGGAACTGGCTGAACAGACGGACGCGCTGGAGCGGCAGGCCCGGACCGCCTCGGAGCTTGCGGCCCAACAGGAGCGCATGAAGATTATGTCACTTCTGGATACGGAGGTACGCGGCATTCTGGAACAGCTGCGGGACAATACGGAAGAGGCTGTTTCCCTGCCGGAGCCGGAACGTCTGGAACGGGGAAGGAATCTATCGTCACAGGCGCTGGAGATCGTGCGGCGCATTGTCCGGGAAATAAGGGGAGGGATTGAGCATGGACTATGAACGGTATCTGCACCACATCGACCAGCCGGTGGTTATTCTGGATAAGCTGTATCAGGTACTGCTGATGAACGCGGCCTTTGAAGCCCTGTTCCCCAGGGTGGAGCGTTCGGAGAACCTCCGTGCCTTCACCGTGGATTACCCGGCCCTGTCGTCCCTGCTTGCCGGTGGGGAGGGCCAGATGCCCGTGGAGCACGGAGGCAGGCACTACAACGCCCATATCTCCTTTGCCCGGTATGGAAAAAACCAGCGGCCGCTGGCCCGGTGTATCCTTTTGACCGACGTTACGGATACGGTAGAACTTCTGGCCGAGACAAAGTGGCAAAGTGAACTGCTGCGGGAGACCAACGCGCGGATTGCCCGGCAAAATGACGAACTTAGGGAGAACCTCCGCATAGAGCGGGAAGCCGCCGCGCTGCGGGAGCAGGCCCTGCTGCTGCGGGATATCCACGACACGCTGGGCCATACCCTAACCATGATTGCCGCCCACCATAACCTGGCACTCAGCGCCCTGCCCGATGTGGAGGCGGCGCGGACGGAGCTGCGGGAGGCCCTGCGGTTTACCGGCATCAGCATCGCGTCGCTGGAATCCGCAGGGGACTACTCCAGCGGCAGCTTCGCGGCCTTCCTTTACCGCTTCCGCGATTCGATGGCGCGGGTGGGACTGGAGATTGTGCCGGAGATTTCCGGGGAGGAAACGGCAGAACACCAATACATGTACGCGGACCTGGTGCGTATCTGCCAGGAGGCCGCCACCAACGCCATCAAGCACGGCAGCGCCACCCGTCTGACTGTATCATACATAGTTGGCAGCGATCAGGTGAGCCTGCTGATCCGTGACAACGGGCGGACAACAAAGCCCACGGGCAAGGGCTATGGGCTGAGAAGCATGGACGAGCGGGTCAACAACCTGTTCGGGGATTTCACTTATGGCAAGATGGAGGACGGCGGATTCTTTGTCCAAGTGGACGCGCCGTTAATTCGGGAAGAAAAATGATGGAGCTGTTCAAGCGGGCAAAGGGATTGGAATGGGGTATACCCCATTCCCGCAACGCTGAAAGCGTTGCGGGAAACGCCCCGGTCTGTCCGCTAAAAAAATAATAGGAGGGAACCATATGAAGAACAGGAAACACACACGCGGCCTTTCCCTGCTGCTGTGCGCCGCCCTGCTGGCGGGACAGTTAGGGACGACGGTTTATGCGGAAGGGTCATCACCAGGAAACCGGGAGGTGGTATGTGAACACCACCCGGAACATACCGAAGCGTGCGGGTACATGGAGGCCGAGCCGGGCCAGCCATGCCAGCACCAGCATACCGGGGACTGTTACACCAACGAGTTGATCTGTGGCTTTGACGATGAGGACACGCCCACCGCCACGGAAAGCGATGCGTCTGCCGTACATGAACACACCCAGGAGTGCTATGCACTGGATTGCCCCCATGAGCGCGGGGAGCATGACGATACCTGCGGATATGTGGAGGACGTGCCGGAGAGTCCCTGCACCCACTCCTGCGAATTGTGCGACCCGCAGGATAAGGGGAATGGCGGCGGAGCCAACAGAGAGGACGGCCTGGACCACAGAGACCCCACGTTAGAAACTTCTGAACAAAATGAGCAGACGACAGTGGCAAATGACGGGCTTATACCGCCGGTCGCCACCGTATCCAATGTCACGCCTATCGAGGGTAACGGTTATTCCTTTGAAAATGGCACATTGACCATCACCACCAACGAAGGAACGGTGGCATGGATGTATGATGACTCCATAAACGACACCGATATAACCAAAGTTGTGGTAAAAGATGGCGTGACCGAGACCAGAATCAGTTATGGTGGAAACGGTGCGTTTCAGAACTGCGAAAACCTTGCGCAAGCCGAGCTCCCCAGCAGCTTGAAATCTATCGGGGAGAAAGCGTTTATGAACTGCGGCAAACTTGAGCTGGCCGAGCTCCCCAGCGATGTGACTTCTATAGGGGATCAAGCGTTTCTGGACTGTGGTAAAATTGAGCTGACGTCGCTCCCCGGCGATTTGACCTCTATCGGGGCCGCTACGTTTTCCGGCTGCAAGAAACTTGCGCTGACCGGACTCCCCGAAAAAGTGACCTCTATCGGGGACGCTGCGTTTCACGGCTGCGAAAACCTTGCGTTGAAGTCGCTCCCCGGCGGTGTGACCTCTATCGGGGACCGTGCGTTTTTCGGCTGCTCCAACTTGACCTCGTTGACTATCCCTATACCCAACGCGCCAACTTTAGGGTCGAACGTCTTTGTAGCCATTCCCAACCTCACCATTTTTGTGCCTACAGAAGCCAAAGGGTACACAGTCGAGAACAACTGGCCGGTAAACAAGCTGGTATTTGGCGCAGCCCTCGAAAGCCTGACCATCAGCGACGGCGACCTCGACCCCGATTTCTTCGCCGGGCGGGAGAGCTATGCCGTTTCCGTCCCCAACAGCACGACGAGTGTAAAAGTCACCCCCACCGCCCACGGCACGGGAACTATCACAGTAAACGACATCGGCATTGACAGCGGCGATACTTCGGGGGAGATTACGCTGGAGGCTGGCAAGGCGAATGAGATTAAAATTGTTGTTGAAAATAGTTCCACAGACAGCCGCACCTATACCGTTACGGTGACGCGGGCAGCAGACCCAGCCTGTTCCATCGAGGTCAACAAGAAATCCCTGGATTTCGGCACTGTCAATGTGGGCTATGAAGTGGGTAATGATGCGGGCCCGCGCAAACGGAGCGTGGTTGTGACGAATACATGCAGTCAGGTTGTGACCCTCACCCCACTCACGCTACCCCCATCCACGGCCTACGAGTTGGCAGAGCTATCCAAGCTGGAGTTAGGGCCGGACGAAATTGCTGACTTTATCATCTGGCCCAAAACCGGCCTTCCAACGGGTACATACAATGAACAACTCACGATCAACGGCACGGGGGGCGCAAGCGCCACGGTCGATTTACAGTTTACCGTGACGGACAAGCCAACCTACACCGTGTTGATAAATGGCGGCACGAGTAGCGGAGGCATCTTCCAGGAGGGCGAACCCGTAACCATCACGGCCGCCGTACCCAGCGGCAAGCAGTTTACCGGCTGGACGATTAACCCGGACAACGTGACTTTCACTCAGGGCGGTAAAGACACTGAAACGGCCACGTTTACCATGCCCAATCAGACGGTCACGGCCACGGCCAATTTTAAGAATAGCTTGCCCAGCGGCGGCGGTTCCGGCTCCCGTGATTCCTCTGTCACAATCACGACCCCGCAGCCGCCCCAGCCTGACAGCCCCGTGCTGGCCGTAATCAAAACGCCCGTTACGGTAACGGACGGCGCAGCCACTGTGACGGCAAACGATGGGGACACATCGGAGGGAATTATCAAGGCCCTGAACACGGCCAAACAAAAGAGCCGGGAGAAATACGGGATTGCGATACAGTATGACGCAGCCACGGTCGCAGCTTACAACGGCCTTTCCATCACCCTCAAACGGGCCACCCTTGACCGTCTCCTTGACCCGAATAATAACTTGAAATACCTGACCCTCAACACGTCCATTGTGGATATGACCTTTGGACTGGCCGAGCTGACCGGGATTGCCCGCCAGACCAGCGGGGACGTGACCTTCACGGCGGCCAGAGTGACCGGCCTGACCGGGGACGCGCTTTCCGCTATCGGAACCCGCCCGGCCTACGACTTGAAAATCAGTTACCAAAAGGACGGCCAGCCGGTCTATCTGTCCAGCGTGGGCAGCGTGTCCGTGGGCATCGCCTACACCCTCGCTGAAACCGAGCAGGCCGGTGGCCTGTACCTCGTCTATGCGGACGGTAAGGGCGGCGCGGAATGGCTCTACCGTTCCAGCTACGACAAGGGCAGCGGAAACGTGATTGGCTCCATCAATCATTTTTCCATCTACGGCGTGGGATACAGACCCGCACCGATTTTTACCGACACTGTGAACCATTGGGCGAAAAGTGACATTGATTTTGTCGCCAGCCGGAACCTTCTAACCGGCACCGGAGACGCCGCATTCAGCCCGGATTCCACCATTACACGGGGCATGTTCGTAACGGCGTTAGGACGGCTGGCCGGTATCGACCCAGCGGCCTATCCTTCCTCCAGCCGGTTTTCCGACGTTCCTGCAACGGCCTATTATGCTCCCTTCGTGGAGTGGGCGGCTTCCAAAGAAATTGTGAATGGCACCGGGGCGGCTTCCTTTGAACCTGACCAGCCCGTGACCCGCGAGGAAATAGCGGTCATCATGCAGCGGTACGCCGGGAAACTGGGATACACCCTGCCCAAAGAGCGGGAAGCGGAAATCTTCGCGGACAACGCCACGATTACCAGCGGCATGAAGGACGCGGTACAGGCCATGCAGCAGGCAGGCGTAATGAACGGCAAGGGCGGCAGGTTGTTCGCCCCGAAGGACACCGCCACCCGTGCCGAGGCAGCCGCTGTCCTGCGGCGCTTTGTGGAGATCGTTATTGACCGCGATACCGCCGGGGGCTGGGCGCAAAACGACACCGGGAGCAGGCTGTACTACGAGAACCACAGGCCCGTTACCGGCTGGAAGCAGGTGGAAGGCACATGGTACTACTTCGATGCTGCGGGCCTCATGCAGTCAGGAGGCTGGAGACAAATCGGCGGAAAATGGTATTACTTCTATGCGGACGGCTCCATGGCGGCCAATACCGAGATTGACGGCTACCAGATCGGCCCGGACGGAGCCAGGAACTTCTAACTACACTGTAACATAAAGCCAGAAAGCCGTCGTTTTACCGTCAGGTAACGGCGGCTTTCCGGCCTTTGCCAAGGAAAGGAGGGCATCACGTCATGGAGAAATGGATACTGGCTGTGGGCTGAGAACTGGAAACTTATTGTAAATACAGTTTAAGAAATGTTACAACCTATTTTATCAGTTATCCATAATATACTTGTGGTGGTATTTACAGGAATGTGGTATTATCAAAATACTATTAAAGTTAGAGAACTGACGACTATTTCACAGGAGATCAATCACAGATGGACTGCATATTTTGTAAAATAGCACGCGGAGAGATTCAAGGACTTAGGGTATATGAAAACGAACATACTTTGGCAATAATGGATACAGCAATGGACGTTGACGGTCATATTCTAATATACCCAAAACACACGTAACAAACATATTAGACTGCGATGAAAAGCTTTTAAATAAAGTATTTCTTACAGTGAAGAAAGTATCCAATCACCTTGTAGATAACTGTGGATATAACGGTGTGTATTTGCTGTGTGCAAATGGTGAAGCTGCGGGACAGTCATTACCTCATTTTTATATTCATATAATTCACAGACGAAGCGGGGATGGGTTAGGTGAGCAAGGTGAGTGGCCCAATTTCCCGGGTACATCTAAGAATATAATGGATGTATATCAGGAACTGCGAATCTGAATACTGTTTTTTTATCTGAGCAGGAGAGAATGGAGGAAAAATGTCAGACTATATCGTTAAGGTTATTCCAACAGATCCATTTCGACACATTGAGCAGTCAACATTCGAAAAAACGTGTAAGCTGCTCCAAACAAAACTAAAGGCAGATAGTATTACGGTGCGGACATATGACAAACCGGCCTTTATTGATTGCGGTTCCAATTTAGTGAAAATACAATGTCCAAAATGTGGTGCAATCATTGATTTTGGCTGGTGGGGTGAGACAATGGATAATGCTTTAACGGGAGAACAGCAATCTTTAGATATCACTGTACCTTGCTGCGGTTGCAAGACTACTCTGAATGATCTACATTATCATTTTGAGTGTGGTTTTGCGTGTTTCGAACTTGACATCATGAACCCTCAAACTTATATTGACGGACAGACCATAGAATACATACAAGCGCAATTAGGTGTGCCGATAAAAACAATTCATTCACACTTGTAATATTAAAACAGATGCCGAAATCCAGAATCACGCCCTTCTGCCTACACTGCCCCAACCCCCTGTGTTCCTGGAACTGATACGTGCATGCACCCAAATCTTTTTATGCAGGCTGTTTTTCCAAAGGACCGGTACTTTCCCTCTTCACCATTTCTGTTCGTTAAGAGCACACCACCAAGTTCGTCTCCCTTATCAGCGGCGTTCACCAGGGTTGTGCAGTTAAGCTCATCATACAGGCAGGAAAAAAACGCCCTGTCCCGGTGCCTCCCCTGCAGTCTTTCTCCGCAGGTTCAGCCGCCGGGCCAAAACGTTTTTTCCTTAAAATAGAATTTCTCTTAAATCAGAATCATCCGCGCCTCATACGGCCTTAGAATCTCCTCATTTTCCACCTCCTGGTAATTGCACAGGAGCCGTTTTTTCCCTTCCCACATCTCCTTTAAAGGACACTCTATTTCACTGCCAAAGAAATTGCAGAGTACCAGCAGGCGGACGCCCTCCCAATCTCTCACGTATGCAAAAATATTCGGATCGTCCTCCAGAAGCAGCCGGAAGCTTCCATGTACAAAAACCGGATACTCTTTCCTCAAATGGATCAGCCTCTTATAATAATGGAAGACCGACCAGGGGTCTGCCACTTCCGTTTCCGCGTTGATCTCCCTGTAATTATCGTTCATACGGATCCATGGCGTTCCTGTCGTGAATCCGGCTCCCTCGCCGCCGCTCCACTGCATCGGTGTTCTGGCATTATCCCGTCCTTTGGCGTGGATCGACCGCATGATCTCTTCCTCGGAATATCCGGCTTCCAGACGTTCCTCATACATATGAAGCGTCTCAATATCGCGGTACTCTCCGATCTCATAGTCCGTGTTCGTCATGCCCAGTTCCTCACCCTGGTAGATATAAGGCGTTCCCTGCATACCATGGAGAACCGTAGCCAGCATCTTAGCGGACTCCACGCGGTATTCCTTATCATTGCCCCACCGCGATACGATCCTCGGCAGATCATGATTATCCCAAAAGAGGCTGTTCCAGCCGCTTCCCTGCAGTTCACACTGCCATTTGTTCAAAACTTCCTTGAGTTTTACAAACGGTAGGGGGGCCAGATCCCATTTCTCCCTGCCCGGTACGGAATCCAGCATAATATGTTCGAACTGGAACACCATGGAGAACTCGCTTCCATCAGGCGCGCTGTAGAGCTTTGCACGCTCCGTATCGGCGCCCCAGCACTCGCCTACGGTGACGATATCGCCCTTCTGAAATGTCTCGCGGCTCAGTTCGCGGATAAATTCATGAAGGCGGGGCCCATTGCCCGTAATCTTTAAGTCCGGTTCCTTTGCGATCTGATCGATGACATCCAAACGGAAACCGCCCACGCCTTTCTCCATCCACCAGCGGATCATGTCATAGATTTCTCTGCGTACGGCTTCATTTTCCCAGTTCAAATCCGGCTGCCTGACGGAGAACTGGTGAAAATAGTACTGGGACAGTTCCGGTACCCACTCCCATGCCGGGCCGCCAAAGCAGGCTCTCATGTCATTGGGTAAGACGCCCTCCTCACCGTCGCGCCAGACGTAGTAGTCATGGTAGGGATTATCCCTGCTCTTCTTCGCTTCTAAAAACCACCGGTGTTCATCCGACGTATGGTTTAAGACCAGATCCATGATGATCTTAATCCCATGCTCTCCCGCCTCTTTAATCAGGCGTTCCATATCCTGGAGGCTGCCGAACAGCGGATCGATATCCTGATAATCCGAGATATCATACCCGTTGTCGTCCTGAGGTGACTTACACACAGGTGAAAGCCAGACGGCGTCGATCCCCAGTTCCTCCAGATAATCCAGTTTTTCTATGATTCCGTTCAAATCTCCGATTCCATCGCCGTCGCTGTCCTTAAAGCTTCTGGGATAAATCTGATAGATCACCGATGTTTTCCACCATTTCTGTCCGTTTCTCTCTTCCATTTTCATTCCCTTTCCTCCAGCGTCTGATCCGGCCCTGACCAGTGCCCAGGGGACCGTCCTGTTTACAGGTGCCAGATATCCCGATTATATTCTTCAATGGTTCTGTCAGAGGAGAAATATCCCGCCTTCGCAATATTAATCAGAGACTTGCGGGCCCAGGCACGCTCATCCTCGTAATCTGCCAGCATCTGCTCTTTCACTGCGATATATTCCCTCAGATCGAGAAGCGTCATAAACCAGTCCTTGGAAACCAGTTCTTTGTAAAGTCTTCCCAGATTTACCGGATCGCCGGTTAAGATCATCTTCTTGCTGATGATAAAGTCCACCAGTTCCTCCACCAGGCTGTCGCTCTCATAAATCTTTCTGGAACAGTAGCCGCTGGTATCGTAGAGCCTGATCACCTCATCGGAGGACTTTCCGAAAATATAGATATTCTCGTCGCCCACCAGCTGATGAATCTCCACATTGGCTCCATCCTCGGTTCCCAGGGTCACCGCGCCGTTTAACATAAACTTCATGTTGCCGGTTCCGGACGCCTCCTTGGAAGCCAGGGAAATCTGCTCGGAAATGTCGCAGGCCGGGATCAGCTTCGCAGCCTTGCTCACATTGTAATTCTCCACCATAACAACTTTTAAATACGGGCTCACTTCCGGATCGCTGTCAATTAACTCCTGCAGACAGAGAATTAAATGGATAATATCCTTGGCTATCGTATAGGCCGGAGCCGCCTTTGCACCGAAGATCATGGTAACCGGACGCTTCGGCAGATTGCCCTTCTTGATCTCCAGATACTTATAAACAGCGTAAAGCGCGTTCATCTGCTGGCGCTTGTACTCGTGGAGACGTTTCACCTGAATATCGTAGACAGAATTCTCATCGATCTCGATTCCCTGTGTATTCTTCAAATACTTCTTTAAGTCCAGCTTTGCATTCTGCTTGATTTGGCGGAGACGGTCCAGAACTGCCTCGTCATCCTGATATGCAAGGAGTTTTTCCAGTTCTTCCGCGTGAATCTTATAGCCGGATCCGATCAGCTCCTCGATATAGGAAGACAGTTCATGGTTGCAGTGCAGCAGCCATCTGCGGAATGTAATTCCGTTCGTCTTATTATTGAATTTTTCCGGGTAAATATCGTAAAACGGCTTTAACTCTGACTCCTCAAGAATCTCCGTATGAAGAGCCGCAACGCCGTTGACGCTCTGTCCGTAATGGATATCGATATGAGCCATATGAACGCGCTCCTGTTCGTCGATGATATAGACTCTCTCATCGTGGAAATCGCGTCTCACCCTCTGATCCAGTTCCCGGATAATCGGCATCAGCTGCGGAACCACCTTTTCCAAATAGGAAACAGGCCATTTTTCCAGGGCCTCTGCCAGAATCGTGTGGTTGGTGTACGCACACGTTTTTCTCACCACATCAATGGCTGTATCGATGTTAAAGCCTCTTGCCATCAGAAGGCGAACCAGTTCCGGGATCACCATGGTCGGATGCGTATCGTTGATCTGGATTACTACATGCTCATGGAGATGGTACAGATCAAATCCACGCTCTTCCGTCTCCTTTAAAATCAGCTGAGCCGCGTTGCTTACCATAAAATACTGCTGATAGATACGCAGAAGCTGTCCCTTTTCGTCGCTGTCATCCGGATAGAGGAAGAGAGTCAGCCCACGCCGGATATCTTCTTTATCGAACTCGATTCCGTCATGGATGATGGATTCGTCCACCGAGTCTAAATCGAATAAATGGAGGGAATTCTTTCCGCCTTCGTAACCAGGCACGTCGATGTCATACATGGTGGAGGTTACCGTAAGATCCTTAAACGGCACCTCGAAGTGAACATCCGTCCTCGTCAGCCAGTCATCCCCGGTCATCCACGGATTCTTTTCCTCCCTCTGTTTATGATCCGCAAAGGTCTGTTTAAAGAGGCCGTCATGGTAATTTAACCCCACGCCGTCGCCCGGCAGCTTCAGCGTCGCAATGGAATCAAGGAAGCAGGCCGCCAGTCTTCCAAGGCCGCCGTTTCCCAGTGACGGTTCCAGTTCCGCCTCCTCAATATCTGCAATATCGATACCGTGCTTCTTTAAAACTTCCGCCGTCTCATCAAAAAGTCCGAGATTGATCAAATTGTTGGAGAGCAGCTTTCCGATCAAAAATTCTGCCGAAATATAGTAGAGTTTCCTGCTTCCCGTATTTGGGGTGAGATCCTTCATTTTCCCCTTTACAATGGTAAGAAGCGCATGGTAAATTTCCTCCATGCAGGCCTCCTCAATCGTTTTTCCAAATCTTTCGCCGAGAACTTTATTTAATTCCTGTTCCATCATCATTGATTCTCCTTTTCTCATGATCTTTCCAAAGCTTCATATACACGGAGGATTTCTCCCACACTCCACGCCTGGGCAAAACAGCCCTTCGAGGAAACGGGATTTTTCCCGTCATAGATCTCAGGCAGCTGTCCGGCGCATCCTTCCCGCATGGCGCCTTCCAAAACCTCCAGCCGGCGGTACACCTCCGCTTTTGCAGCTTCGCTGTATCCATGCACCTTCAAATACGCAAGGTAGTATCCGCCCAGCGGAAATACCCAGACCGTACCCTGATGATACGCTAAATCCCTGTCAAACTGGCTGCCTCCGTAACATGGTCTGAACTCTCTGTCATCCTCCGACAGCGTTCTCAGTCCATAAGGAGTATACAACTTTTCCGCCACAGTTTCCACCACCTGTTTCTCTTTTTCCGGAGGAAGCATGGAAAAATTCATGGAAACCGCCCAGATCTGGTTGCAGCGGATCTGGTTGTCGGGGATATCACGTTCTTCCGCCCCGGAGACCACATCCCTCAGGCAGTGCTTCTCCTCCAGCCAGAATTTCTCCTGAAACGACTGCTTTACCAATTCCGCCAGATGACCATAATGCCTGGCCGCCTCCGGGCTCTCAGTAAATTTCTCCATAATCCGCAGTGCATTGTACCAGTAGGCGTTGATCTCCACCGGTTTTCCGTGGCGCGGCGTAGGGAGTATGTCACCGATCCGCACATCCATCCAGGTTACCTGATCGAAGCCCTGTCCCGCTGTGATCAGCCCGTCTTCATCCATATGAATACCGAAATCCGTCCCTGTCTCATACTGTTTCACAATATGCTCCATGACCGGACAGCACTCTCTTACCAAGGATATGTCATTTGTCCTCTCAAAATACAGATAAACACTGTTGATAAAGAGAAGAGCCGCATCCACCGTATTATACATGGGTTCGCTGCCGCCTTCCGGGAAGAGATTCGGCATCAGCCCGTTCCTCTCCGCCTTCAAAAATGTCCTCAATATCCTCTTTGCCGTCCCGTACCGCCCTGTCGCCAGTGCACAGCCGCTCAGCGCAATCATGGTATCCCGGCCCCAGTCCTCGAAAAACGGATATCCGGCCAAAATCGTATCCCCTCCGGTGGATTCCCGGCGGGAGATAAACTGAGCCGCGCTTTTCGCCAGCATGGAAGCCGCCTCAGACTTAAAACCAGCCTGCCTCTCTAAGCCCTTTCTGTACCGGACCGCATCATCTATGATTTTTTCCGCCGTTTCCGTCACAGGCTCCGTGGAGTATACAAGCTCCAGCTTTGAACGGCTCCCAGGACCGGTGGTACAGCAGACCGCATGATTGGCCAGCGCCGTTCCCGTCTCTCGCCGTCCGTCACAGGCGTCACAGGCGTAATAGTACGTCTCAGAGACCGGTTCAAAGGTCTTCACACTGCCGCCTGTTGTAAAATAGAGCGTCATCCCCGCCGAGCTGATTCTGCCGTCTGAACAGGTAAATACCTGATCCGGGCTTAAATCGCCGCCCTTCTTCACAAACTGCATAAAGGGAGTCACCTCGAGATGACACGCCTCTCTCCTGTGATTATGGATCTCATACCGGACGGCAATCGTGTTCTCCCCCTGTTTCATGGCCGTCGTCTTTATGACCTCGACCCCATCCGCGTGATAGACCCACACGGGACAGTCCTCAAACTGAAAGGAGGAGAGGCGGAGAAATCCGTCTTCCGGTTCCCTTTCACCTGCAAACTCCTGACTGGAAAGGAATACCGCTTTCTCTGCCGTTACCAGCCGCTCACACAGCCGGTGAATCATGTTGTATCTGTGATTCGGAGCTTTCATGCAGGCCATGAAAAACGCATGATCGCTGCGGGCCGACGAGCCAATCGCCGTAACCGAGGAGAAACCGCCAAGCCCGTTGGTCAGAAGGCAGCAGTTTTCCTGACCGCGTTCCAGAGTCTTAAAATCCTGTTTCCCATATATAAACTTCATCGCTCCGCCTCCTGCATGATCTCCCTTTTCTTCCCCATAATAACCGCCGAGACAGGCGGAACCATGAAAATCCCCGAATACGTCTCTCTCTGCGGCCGTCTCCACATCCCGCTGTCTCCGTCCTTTAAAAACGCCTCCCACTCCCCGGCCGGAAGCGCCATCTTAACCGGACGCCGGCGGCTGTTATAGGCAATAAAGAGCGTATCGCAGAGTCCGCCGGAACCTGTATCCTGTTTCCCGTTCCCCGTTTCCGCCTCTTTGCACCGGTTATCCACCTGAAAACTCACCACGCCTTTCCGGCCGGCATTCTTCCGGAAGATGCGTTTTCCTGCTTCCGCCGATTTATCGCAGAGGCCCGGGAGACATTTTCTCAGTGCAATTAAATCTTTGTAAAACTGAACCAGATCCTCCAACTGATACGCCCTGTTATAATCCAGGCGGTTTAAAGAAATGGGGGCGCAGAAGCTGTTGTCATTCCCCTCCTTCGTCCGGGCAAATTCCTCTCCCGACAGAAAGAACAAATGCCCCTGGCACGTAAAATAGATCGAAGCGGCCAGTTTATACGCCCTTATGACCTCCTCCGGCCTTTCGTAAAAGACGTTCCTGCCGCAGCGGCCCGTCATGGAAAGAATCAGCTTATCCCACAGAGTCAGGTTATCGTGGGCCGAAACGTAGCTTAAGATCCGTTCCGGCGAACCGGCCCGGAATGCGCCGCCTCTGTCACACCAGGCCGAAACCGCGTGCAGAATCTCCCGTTCCAGCCCTTCTCCTCCATTTACAAATCCAGGCTGCAGGGCGTCAAAGACGTGACCCTTTATCGTATCCCTCGTGTTGTCGCAGAACATGGCGACACGGGGATCCAGTCTCTTTTCCTGATCCTTAAGCGCCTGGTGGAACCCCGGTTCCATAGGAGTCCTGTCCGCGGCCCACGGCTCCCCGTAGATCAGCTTTTCACCGGCGCCGTATCTCAAATCCAGGGCGCGGCCAATCCGGTTCATCAGTTCAGTGGGAAGCAGCCCCATCAAATCAAACCGGAATCCATCCATATGGTACTCCTCCGTCCAGTAAAGGACCGAATCCAGAATAAACGATGCAGCCATCTCCCGCTCGGCGGCAAAGTCATTGCCGCATCCCGAACCGTCGGACAGGGTACCATCCTCGTTCTGGCGGTAGTAATACCACGGCGCCACACGCTGAAACGGAGAATCCGCCGAGTAGGTGTGGTTGTAAACCACATCCATGATAACGCGGAACCCGTTTCGGTGCAGTGCCTGTACCAGTTCTTTCAGCTCCGTGATGCGCACTTCCCCGCGGGAGGGATCAGAGGAATAGGACCCCTCCGGCACATTGTAAAAGACCGGATCATATCCCCAGTTAAACTGCTCCCTGTCCCCCGCCTCGTCGACCGAGCCGAAATCATAGACCGGCATCAGCTGAATATGAGTCACGCCCAGTTCCTTTAAATACCGGATACCGGTCGGATGAACGCCGTCTCCTGACAGCGTGGTATCCTCCTCCGTAAACGCCCGGTACGTTCCCCGCAGCTCCTCCGGAAATCCCGCGCTCTCATCCCAGGAAAATTCTTTTACATGAAGCTCATAGATAATGTCCTCCCGCTGCCGCTCGGGAGCCCGGTCTGCCTTCCAGCCTTCCGGGTCCGTCCTCTCAAGTTCCACCGCCATGCTGCGTCTTCCGTTGGTTCCGCAGGCCTTCGCATACGGATCCGCCGTCCGGCGTGTCTCTCCGCCGGAAGTCACATCATAATCGTAATAGGTACCGTGAAGATTTTCCTCCGTCCGGTACACCCATACCCCCTGTTCCCCCTGTTCCATGGAGACAGATCGCATGCAGCCGCTTTCGCCGCCATCCGGGTAGAGATGAAGCTCCACCCGTTCTGCGGTTGGGCTCCACAGTTTAAACACGGTTCCATCACCGCCGCAGGAAACGCCCAGGTCATGGCCGTCATATATATAATTTTTCTTAAATGTGCTGTCCGCATAGAAGCGTTTCAGCTTTCTCGCTGTCATTTTCTCTGTCGTCATAAGTTAACCTTTCACCGCCCCGGACATACCGTTGACGTAATACTTCTGCATACACAAAAACAGGACTGCAATCGGTATGGAGATCAGTACCGCGCTGGCTGCGAAGCTTGTATACCAGCTGTCAATGTATTCTTTCTCCAGCATCCTCCACAGGCCGATGGCTACGGTGTACTGGTCGGAATTGGCCCGGCAGATCACCTTTGCGAAGATAAAATCCACCCACGGTGCAATGAAGGATGTCAGTACCGTGTAAATAATAATCGGCTTGCTGAGCGGCAGTGTAATCCGTGAAAAGATCTGCCAGCGGTTGCAGCCGTCGATTAAGGCAGCCTCGTCGATCGCCCTCGGAACCGTGTCGAAGAAGCCCTTGGCGATCTGGAACGTCAGGCCTGCGCCTCCCGAATAGCAGAGAATGAGCGCCAGACGAATCAGATTCCCCTCTGTCAGCCCCAGTGCCTTTAAGATGAAATACACCGCCACCATGGACATAAATCCCGGAAACAGGCCGAGAATCATCGCCATGTTCATGTAAGGCTTCCTCATGCGGAATTTCAGTCTTGAAAGGCAGTAGGAAACTGCCAGAACGTAAAATGTGGACAGAATGCAGGAGCACACTGCGATAAACAGCGTGTTGGCAAACATTCGGGGAAAATTCAAAATGGTGGTGTCTGTAAAAAGCCTGCTGTAATTAGCCAGCGTAAATGCCTTCGGGAAAAATGTGGACACATAGGACCCCTTCTCCGCACGGAAGCTGGTAAGTATCACCCACAGGATCGGAAACACCCAGACAGCCGCCAGTATGGCAAGCGCCGTGTGAACCAGAATATTATTTACAGTCCGTACCTGCTTTGCCGATCTCATCTTTTTCATCTTAGAACGCCTCCTCCTCTTTATAGGATTTGCTGTTTCTGTACGTAAACAGCGCCCCTACGGCCAGAATGATAAATGTCAGGATACCGATTACCGCGCCGATATTGTAATACTGCTTATCAATGGTCAGCTTGTAAAGCCATGTGACGAGAAGATCCGTCTTCCCCGCCGTGGATGCCAAATCCGTCACCGGATCGCCGCTGGACAGTAAGTAGATGACATTGAAATTATTCACATTTCCGGTGAAGGTGGCAATTAAATACGGTGTGGTGATATAAAGCATATACGGAAGCGTAATCTTAAAGAAGGTCTGGAAGGAATTCGCGCCATCCACTCTTGCCGCCTCGTATAAATCCTCCGGAATACTCTGAAGGACGCCTGTCAGCTGAAGCAGGGTGTAGGGAACGCCGACCCAGATATTGATCACAATAATCGTCACACGGGCCCAGGTGGGATTCGTGAAAAACGGAAGGCTGGCATCCGCGCCGATCAGCCCCACATTTCTTAAAAGGACGTTGACCGCGCCGTTAGGCTGCAGCATCGTTCTCATGATCAGAAGGGACACAAACATGGGAACGGCGCAGGATAACACGAAGCAGAACCTCCAGAATCCCTTTGCCTTCGTCTCCTTCCGGTTGATGGCCATGGCCAGGATCATCCCGAAAATATAGTTGGTAAAGGTTGCAAAAAACGCCCAGACCAGAGTCCACGACAGCACGGACCAGAAGGTGCTTCCCAGGATACTGCCGGAATCGAACAGCGCCCGGAAATTATCGAGTCCTACCCAGTCAAACAGGACGAGATGGTTGTCAATCTTGCTGTAATTGGTAAAGGCCATGCAGATCATAAAGATCAGCGGCAGCACGGTAAACCCGAAAATAAAGGTCAGCGGAGGAGTCATAAATAAGCGATACAGATTCTCATGAAGCAGGCTCTTTAAGTCCTCAAAAAAGCTGTTCACGTGTTTTCCCGCTTTATCCAGACATTCCGCTTTGTAGGCGCTCTTCACGGCACCGTGCCATGCGGCCGCCATCAAAGCGGTCAGAAACAGCACCGCCACGCCGTACAGCAGGATCAGCACGGACTGGTCTCCCTTGGTATACCGGTAGACCTGATTCACTTCATCCCAGATTTCCTGCTGGCCCACGGTTCCCAGGCTCCCCAGCATTGCAATGCAGCGAAAGCCGGTTGTCATCATGAAGACCACATAGGCAGCCTCAGCCGCAAGAAACAGAAGGCCCTTCCCAACCTGTTTATGTACGATATTCCCCAGCCCCGCCAAAATCATGGAAAGCTTCGTCTCCAGGCCTCCGCGGCGCAGCGCCTCCCGGAAGGAATACGGCGTTGTAAACTCATTGATTCTATTTAACTTTCCCATTTCCCTGTCCCCCTTAGATTCCGTTGCTGTTCATCGCAGCATTCATGGCTTCCGTCTGTTCCTTCGCATTCTCATGGGTCACGCTCTTGTTCCGGATCCCTTTTCCCATGTTCTCCACGGGCACCCAGCAGTTATTCATGCCTGCCACAAACGGCTGAAGAATTGACGTGCGGTTGAATGTGTCGTTCTGGGCTGTAACCAGCGCGTCCGACGCGATGTCCGGATTCTCCATCAGCTCCAGATTACACGGTACCACGTTTCTCAGTTCGTAGTGAAGCTTTTGGGCCTCCGCCGATCCTAAGTAAACGGCCAGCTGGACGGCCGGCACCATATAGGAAGATTCAGGATTCACGCCTACGGCCTTGGAACCGGCATAGGACTTCATCTGCTTCTCCTCACCGTTTAACGTGTAGGTGGGGAGTGCCGCTACTCCCATATTGCCGCCAAGAATTTCCTTCACCGACGCCATATCCCAGGAACCGGAGAAGAGCGCATGGATACTCCCGTCACGGAGCCCCGCCATCCCTGAACCGTCGGCATCCACGACAAAATTCGGATTCGCGATTAAATCAACCAGATATTCTGTAACTTCAACGGCCTTCTCCCCTCCGAAGTCCACCCCCTTTGACTCGTCTGTTCCGTCTCCGAACAGAGTACATCCGTTTCCTATATAAAATGCAGGCAGATACCAGGAGTTTGTAAATGGAAATGAAACCGTACCCTTGGAAAGCATCGTATCGAGATTCTTGATGTCTTCCTCCGAAAATACGCTCTTGTCATAGTACATATACCAGGTGTTGGTCGTAAACGGGACTCCGTAAAGCTCGCCGTCCATGGTCACGGAATTGATGACCTCCGCAGAGTTCATCGCCTCGATCTCCTCCCGGTACTTTCCTCCGAACTTCACCAGGGCGTTGGCGTCCGTCATGATCGTCAGCGTATCATTGGCATAGAGGAACACATCCGCGCTGGCTTCCGCGTCCTGGGAGACCTGATTCGCCGCCGTCGCCTCGTCCGCCACACCATACACAAACGTAATATTCCATTCCGGATGCAGTTCGGCAAAGCGCTCGCAGCTTTTTTGCAGCCACTGGCCGCTGTCCTTCGACTGATCCTCCGAAGGGGACCAGACCATCAGCCGGACTTCCTCCCCGCTTCCCTGCCCCGAAGCCGCCTTCCCGCAGCCGCTTACCACAGCCGCCGTCACAGCCAGAGCCAGAGCTAAAACCAACCCTCTCTTCATTGCATTCTTCCTCCTGATTTCTCCATAAAAGTTTCGTTATGTTTCGTATAGTTGTATCATACTCCTTCTTTTTCTGTTCGTCAACCCGTTTTTCGTTATTTTTTCCAAATTTTTCTGTTAGATATTTCCGTTTTTCCATTGTATCACCATGGTATAATTCATTATTTTTTCGCCGCAGACGAAACAAGTCGAAATTTCTTATTTTATTTGCTGCCATTTTATTGCTTTTTCTCACTATTTTTACTATAATAAGAAAGTCAGCTGCAACGGCGTTCCGCCATGCAGCCGCTTATTTCGAAACGTAACGATCGATACGACTGGAGAAGAAAAATGGCAACCATAACAGATATTGCTGATAAACTGGGAATTTCCAAAGGTACGGTGTCCAAGGCCTTAAACGATGCCCCGGATATCAGCGAAACATTACGAAAAACAATTTTAGAGACAGCTGTCGAGATGGGATACACGAAAATGAGACGCAGACGAAGTGTTTCAAAAAAAGTGTGTGTTCTGATCGGCGAGGGAAACATGGAATACACCTCGCCCGGCCATTTCGGCTACGATTTGATCATCGGCTTCCGCAAGATGGCGGAACCGGTCGGCCTGACCGTGGATGTCGTCCCCTTCACCGACAAGCTGCAGAAATCCACCCCATACGACGTATTCATGCTGGAGAACGACTACATTGGTTCCTTCGTTCTCGGCATTTCCTTAAACGATGCCTGGATGAAAGATTTCCGGACTAGCCACACCCCGGCGGTACTCTTTGACAACGACATCAAGGGCAATCCGGCCGTCGCCAGCGTAGGCGTCGATAATAATGAAGGGATGGAGCTGGCGGTGGAATACTTAAAAAGCCTGGGCCACAAAAAAATCGGCTACTTAAGCGGCGCTCTGGGCTCCCAGGTCTTTCTGCTCCGTCACAGGGCCTTCTATGGAGCGCTTAAACAAAACGGCCTTTCCTCGGACCCGCAGCTCTCCGGAAGCTCCTATTACATCTCCGAATGTATCCAGAAGCACCTGCCGCGGCTCTTAGACCGCGGCGTAACCGCGATTGTATGCAGCCACGACCAGCTGGCCAACGCTGCTTTAGTCCAGCTTAAGGAGCTGGGAAAGCGAGTTCCGGAGGAGTTAAGTATCATCGGCTTTGACGACCTCCCGATCAGCCCTTACACCGATCCCCCTCTCACCACCATCCGCCAGGACCGCCCAAAGCTGGGCAAATGCGGATACTACGCCCTCGACAGCCTCTTAAATGACGTACCGATCGGCACCATTCTCCTGCATTCCCAGCTGGTGATGCGGGGATCCTGCGGCCCAATCCAATAGAGAAAGGACTGCCGAACAAAGATGGTATTTGCCTTCCCCATTGCACATATACTGTAACACCTATGCATCATAAGAAAGGCTGTGTGACTCCCATGGCATACCATCTCTATCCCCTTACGGCTTCCCAGCGTATGCTTCAGAACGCTTGCGAAGAATTCGGCACGACTCAGGTCCTTACCATCGGCGTGTGTGTTTCCATACGCATGCCGGTGGATTTTTCTCTGTTAAAGGCATGTCTGACGGAAGAGACCGAACGTCTCGACTGTCTGCGGGTTCAGCTTACCTCCCCTGACAGGGAAGGCGGAATCCGCCAGTACATCGTTCCTGAACACACTCCCGATATCACCTACCGGAATCTGAAGGATAAAACCAAAGCGGAGATCAAAGACCTGATGACCTCCTGGAGCACCATTGGCTTCGAGAAGGCAGACGCCCCTCTCCACCGCTATGTCATGGTATCCCTTCCCGGCGGCTTTAATGGTGTCTATCTCTGCATCGACCACCGCATCATGGATTCCGCAGGGCTGATTTCCATGATGAACGATACCTTCCGGCTGTACTGCCACTATCTTTACGGAGCCCCTGTCCCGGCCATGCCCGCGCGTTATGAAGAAGTCCTGCAGTCCGATTTAAAACGGGAACAGGATTCCCTGAGACAGGAAAAGGATCTCGCCTTCTGGAAGCAGCTGCTGACGGCGGGAGAGCCCGTCTATACCGATTTTGGCGGTTCCCGGACACTGGAGCAGAGCCGTCTCCGCCACTGCATGCCTGGCCTGCGGGCGGCCGACCGGGTCATACAGCCTATGGAGGGCGATATGGCGCGTTTTACCCTGTCCAAAAAGGAAACAGCCCGCCTGCAGTCCTTTTGCCGGGAACATTCGGTGTCCATGACGAATCTGTTTCTCATGTCCATGCGCACCGCTCTGTCCTTCACTAATGGGGAGGAAAGGGATGTCACCATCCGCAACTACATATCACGCCGCACTTCAAGGCAGAGCCGCACCTGCGGGGGCTGCCGGATTCACTGTTACCCCTGCCGCACCGTGATCTCCCCCGACACGCCTTTTCTAAGCGGAATCCGGCAGATCACCTCCTGTCAAAACAGCATTTACCGCCACAGCAATATGGATCCGGAAACGGTAAACAGGCTCTTTGCCGATACCTTTCCCATGCCGCCGCTCACCACCTACGAGGGAGCCGCACTGACTTATCAGCCGCTTCCCCTCTCCTCCTCCAACCCGTGGCTGAATCACATCCCGCTGAGAACCGAATGGTTCTCAAACAGGGCGGATATCCAGAAGCTCTACTTAACCGTCATGCAGACCTCATGCGATCAGGGGCTTGACTTCTATTTCAAATACCAGAAGGCCGAGCTTGGAAAATCAGATATCGACGCTGTCTATGAACTTCTTTCAGCGGTCCTCTCCCTCGGGGTTCGCCGTGAATCGCTTCCTGTAGGGGAATTGATGCGGCAGCTGTGACGCCAAAAAGCCGGAGCCGGGACACTCTCCCAAATGTCCCGGCTCCGGCTTTTTGCTCTCTATAAAACACGTTTAACCAAAAGTTTTCCGCTTCTCCCTTTAATCCTCTTTTCCAACGACCTTATAGGTCTCTTCCACGATTCTCTCCATGGCGTTTAAGATATTCTCATATCCCGTGCACCGGCAGAGATGACCGGATATCATCTTCCTCAGTTCCTCGCGGTTGTACCGTTTGCCGGTTCCCACGATCTCCACTGCGGTCATAATCAGGCCCGGTGTACAGAAGCCGCACTGAACAGCCGCTTCCTCCACAAATGCCTTTTGAATCGGACTCAGTTCGCCGTTAGGCCCTTTTAAGCCCTCTACCGTCATGATCCGGCGGCCTTCCGCCCACATGGTTAAGTAGATACAGCTGTCGATGGCCTCGCCGTCCACCAGGACAGTACAGGCGCCGCACTCTCCAACCTCACAGCCTTTTTTCACGCTGGTAAGGCCCAGACGGTTTCTCAGCGTCTCCAGTAAGGATTCCCTGTCGTCTACTGCCACCTCAACCTCTTTATCGTTGACAATCATATGAACAATCTTAAGCATTGCACTCACCCCCTGCATTTATAATCGCCTGTTTCAGGGCACGTTTTGCCATCTCTTCGATGAGCTGTAAACGGAATTCCTTGGAAGCTCTCCAGCTGGTACGCGGATTTACTTCCTCCAGAACGCTCTTGCCCAGTGTCTCAAACAGCTCGTTTCCGATTTCCATGCCTTTTACCTTTTCCTCTGCCTTAAAACAGCGGATGGGGGTCGGAGCGGCGACACCGTAGCCGATGTGTATTTCTTCGATGTGTTTCTTATCTCCGGTCAGTTTTACCGTGACCGCACAGCCCATGGTAGCGATCTCCATGGCGTTTCTCTTGCCGTACTTGATGTAATGGCCGCCAAATCCTTCATACGATTCTTTTTTAATCTTAATCGCCGTCAGGATCTCATCATGCTTCCGAACCGTCTTTCCCGGACCGGTATACCACTCGCGGATCGGTATCTCCCGCACTCCCTCCGGTCCTTCCACCACCAGAATGGCGTCGAGGCAGCAGAGTGACGATGCGCTGTCCGCGCTGGTCACACCGTTGCAGACATTGCCGCCCACCGTACCGATGTTGCGCAGCTGCGGTCCGCCTGCCTGATCCACGGCGTCCCCTAAAATCGGGATATACTTCTGAATGATCCTGTTATTGGTCACGTGGGAAAATGTAGTCGCCGGACCGATAACGATGGTGCCGTCCTCTTCCATTCTCACGCCTTCCAGCTCTTTGATTCCGTGAATGCTGACCAGGGAACATCCGGCAAGCCTGCCCTCCCTGATCTTAATGAGCACGTCGCTGCCGCCGGAAATGACGACGGCCTCCGGGTCTTCCTTCAAGGCACGGATCGCATCCCCTATATCTTTTGCCTGGTATAATTTTTCAATATCATACATGGATTATCACCGTCCCTTCTATATCAGTTCCGCTGCCTTAAAATGAGCCACAAGCTTCTGCGGGTCAAGAGGCAGGGAATCTACCGCTACACCAGTTGCATTTAACACTGCGTTCCGGATGGCCGGTGCGACCGGAATGGCCGGCGGCTCCCCTAACGCTTTATTTCCAAATGGACCCGTCGGATCGTCCAGTTCCACAAATTGTACATGGAGATCCGGCGTGTCCATGGAGGTAGGCAGTTTGTAGTCCAGCAGGTTGTCATTTAACGGCCTGCCGTTCTTATCAAAGAGAAGTTCTTCACTGAGCGCGTATCCGAGTCCCATGCTCATGCCGCCGTGTACCTGCGCCTCAGCCAGCTTCGGATTAATCAGCGTGCCGCTGTCGTGAACATTGACAATGTTAGTCACCTTCACCTTTCCAAGCGGCATATCCACTTCCACTTCTGCAAAACATGCGCCTGTTGCAAAGGTATTGTCCTTGCAGTGGCTGGTCGCCTCCGCCGTGATGTGGATGGAACGGTCGAGGCTGTAGAACGCCGTCGTCGCAAGCTCCGCCATATCGAGAAGCTTTTCTCCGCTTTCTTTATCGACTACCACGTTATTACGGATATCCATGGAGTCCTTCTCTTTATCCAGCATGTATGCCGCATAATCCAGAATTTTGTCCTTGAAAATGAGTCCGGCCTTCTTCACGGCCATACCGCTGACATACGTCTGCCGGGATGCGTAAGCGCCCGTATCAAACGGCGTGATATCCGTATCCTGGGTGGAAAGGATGTGAACTCTGTCCTCCGTAATTCCGGTTGTCTCCGCCGCCATCTGGGTAAATACGGTATCCGCGCCCTGGCCGATCTCCGTAGCGCCCATCTGCAGCTGCATGGAGCCGTCCTGGTTCAGAATCATACGGCAGGAAGCAGTCTCCAGAGAGATCGGGTAAACACCTGTCTTATAACAGAAGATCGCCATGCCAATTCCTTTTCTGACAGGACCGGTCTGATTCTCATACTCTTTCCGTTTTTCATCCCAGTGAATATAGTTCCGGCCCTTTTCCATACATTCCTTTAAGCCGTATGTATTACATGCAACGTGGGTATGAGGATCTACATAGCCCTCCGGCATACAGTTTTTCATTCTGAATTCCAGCGGGTCCATATGAATGGCCGCGGCCAGGTCATCCGCCATACATTCCGCCGCAAATGCCGCCTGCGGAATTCCGTATCCTCTCATGGCGCCGCCTGTTGTAATGTTTGTATAGACGGTATATGCGTCGGATTCCAGCGTTTTCTCATCGTGATAAATCTGCTTAAACTCATTGGATGTGTTTGCCACAATCGCATGGGCATGGGACGCGTAACCGCCCTGGTTGGAATACGCCTCAAATTTTCTCGCCACCAGCGTGCCGTCCTTTTTGACAGCCGCCTTCACATGACATTTAATGGCATGGCGCACTCTCGTGCAGGCCAGAGTCTCTTCCCTGGAAATCTCCATACGGACGCCCCTTCCGCCCACCTGGGTGCAGAGGAACGCATTTAACGGTTCGTACAGAACGTCCTGCTTGTTGCCGAATCCGCCGCCGATATAAGGCTTGATCACGCGGATTTCACCGGCCGGGATTCCCAGCGCCTGGCTGATGACACGCCGTACGATATGAGGAATCTGCGTCGATGTCGTCACCACAATTCTGCCTTTTTCCATGTAGGCAAAGGAAATCGGAGTCTCGATATGGCAGTGCTGAACGCTCT
>OIZR01000106.1_pt1 | contig 74486 bp, 64 predicted proteins | sample 1588591 | NCBI WGS metagenome assembly OIZR01 (sample SAMN03283249) | human gut metagenome | biome: human-associated habitat; material: feces | host: Homo sapiens | place: USA | collected 2013 | reverse complement strand
TCAAGAGTATGCTCACCGGCATGGCTGAATACTACTCGGCAGAACTTTCTGAAAAGGTCGTGCGCGGCATGACCGAGAATGTTCTGAAGGGTAAGTACAACGGCGGCACGATTCCCATTGGCTATACGGTAGACGAGGAAAAGTTCTTCCAGATTGACCCTTTGAAAGCTCCCTTTGTGGTAGAAGTCTTTCAGCGTTACAACGATGGTGCAACCATGAAAGAGCTGATGAACTGGCTGAACAACAGTGGCGTGACCACCAACCGCAATCAGAAGTTCACCTATAACAGTATTCAGACCTTGCTGACAAACCGCCGTTATATCGGCGAGAACCGTTTTAAGGACATTGTGATGCCGGACAGCATCCCGGTTATCATTGAGAAAGAACTGTTCGACAGTGTACAGGATAAAATCGCCAAGAACCGCCGCGCTCCGGCTCGGCACAAAGCGGAGGACGATTATTTGCTGACGACCAAGCTGTTCTGTGGAATGTGTGGAGCGATGATGTTCGGCGAGTGCGGAACGAGTCGAAATAAGAACGTCCACCATTATTATAAATGTGCTAATGCCAAGCGCACCAAGACCTGCAAGAAAAAGACCGTCCGCAAAGAGTGGCTGGAAGATCTGGTAGTCAACGAAACCATGAAGATGATTCGTGACGATGACAGTATCCAGTCCATCGTGGATGCGGTGATGATTCTTCAGGAACAGGAGAACACGGTGCTGCCCCTGCTGGAAAAGCAGATGAAGGATATAGAGAACGGCATCGAGAATCTGTTAAATGCGATTCAGGCAGGTGTACTGACCAGCTCGACCAAAGGACGCTTGGAAAAGTTGGAGGCTCAGCAGAAAGAGTTGGAAATCCGCATCGCGGAAGAAAAGCTGGCGAAACCGAAAGTCAGCGCAGATTTTGTGAAATTTTGGCTCACCAACTTCCGCAAACTCGACCCGAACGTGAAAAGCCACCGGGAAACGCTTATCAATACGTTCGTGAATGCTGTTTATCTCTATGATGAAAAAGTTTTGATTACATTCAACTACAAAGACGGCACAAAAACCATCACTTTCGATGAAATCGCCGCCAAAGATGCCCCAGAGGGCAATGGTTCGGATTTGGGTTGCTTCGCTCCACCAAAAAGACCAGCGTAGAAAATACGCTGGTCTTTTTCTTTTGCAAAAACCCAAAGTCACACCCCTGCGGGTGGATTCGAACAGCTGCGGCACGGCGCTTGCGTCCCGCCGGGCAAAAAAGCCCCGGTGGGGCTTTTTTAGCAGCGCGGCTCGCCGAGACACCCGCGCCCACCAAAAATCCGCGACACCGCCCGTGCCGGACCCTCTCCGTCATTTCGCAAGCGAAATGCCACCTCTCCCGAAGGGCGAGGCTTTGGCAGTGCGGAAAGGTATCCTTGCCTTTATAAAGATCTCCCCACACAGCAGCCACACCACTGCCAAGGTTACAGCTGTTTGTTATATGAAGAAAACCACCCGTTTTGCGGGTGGTTTTCTTTATATAACAAAGCAGAGACGGTGCAAGACCGTCTCTGCCAAATGTTTTATACAGCGAAGCCTGGGGCGATGCCAGAAAAGGCTCAGCCCTCGATCAGGCTCTTGCCGGTCATCTCAGCGGGGACAGGCAGGCCCACATAGGGCAGCATGGTGGGGGCGATATCCGCCAGGCAGCCGCCTTCACGCAGCTTGACATCCCCGCAGCCAATGGCCACAAAGGGCACCACGTTGGTGGTGTGGGCGGTGAAGGGGGTGCCGTCCGGGTTTGCCATCTTCTCCGCATTGCCATGGTCAGCCGTGAGGAAAGCGCAGCCGCCTGCGGCCAGAACTGCCTCTACCACTTCCTTGACGGCGGCATCCACAGCCTCCACAGCCTTGACGGCGGCATCGTACACACCGGTGTGGCCCACCATATCGCAGTTGGCAAAGTTCAGGATGATTACATCATACTTGCCGCTCTCGATCCGGCGCTTGCACTCATCGGCCACCTCGGGGGCGCTCATCTGAGGCTTCAGGTCGTAGGTGGGCACGTCCTTCGGGCTGGGGATCACCACGCGGTCCTCGCCGGGATAGGGTGCCTCCACGCCGCCATTGAAGAAGAAGGTGACGTGTGCATACTTCTCGGTCTCGGCAATACGCAGCTGGGTCTTGCCGTTCTTGGACAGGTACTCGCCCAGCACGTTGGTCAGCTCCACCGGCGGGTAAGCAACTTCGCAGTTGGGCATGGTGGCGTCGTACTCTGCCATGCAGACGTAATGCACCTGCTTGCGGCCGCCCCGGCGCTCAAAGCCGGTAAAGGCATCGTCGCAGAAGATGCGGGTCATCTGACGGGCACGGTCGGGGCGGAAGTTCATGAAGATGACGGTATCGCCATCCTCCACACGGCCGCCCTCGCAGGTGACGCAGGGCACCACGAACTCATCGGTCACATCCGCTGCGTAGGAAGCCTCAATGGCCTGCTGTGCATCGGCATAGCGGGGGCCTTCGCCGTAGACAAAGGCAGCGTAGGCTTTCTCCTCGCGGTCCCAGTTGTTGTCACGGTCCATGGCGTAGTAGCGGCCGCTGACGCTGGCGATCTGGCCCAGGCCCAGCTCGTCCAGCTTTGCCTGCAGATCTGCCAAAAAGCCCTTGCCGGAGTGGGGGTCGGTATCACGGCCATCCATGATGCAGTGCAGGTAGACCTGCTTTGCGCCCATGTGCTTTGCCATCTCCAGCACGCCAAACCAATGCTCGGCATGGCTGTGGACACCGCCGGTGCCCACCAGGCCCATCAGGTGGATGGCCTTGCCTGCATCGATAGCAGCCTGCATATTGCGCACCAGCACCGGGTTTTTCAGCATCTCACCGTCCTGGATGGACTTGGTGATCAGGGTCAGCTGCTGGTAAACGATGCGGCCCGCGCCCATATTGGTGTGGCCCACCTCGGAGTTGCCCATCTGCCCATCCGGCAGGCCCACGGCCATGCCGGAGGCGTCGATGGTGGTCATGGGGTAATCCTGCATCAGGTGATCCAGGTAGGGCTTGCGGGCGGCGGTCACTGCGTTGCCCGCAGTCTGGCTGGGGGTCCAGCCAAAGCCGTCCATAATGCAGAGAAGAACGGGTCTCTTAGACATAAAAGTTTGCTCCTTTTTGTAAAAAACGAATCAGCCCTTAGAGGCTGCGTTGACGATGACAGCAAAATCCGCTGCCTTCAGGGATGCGCCGCCGATCAGGCCGCCATCCACATCCTGCTTGCTCAGCAGCTCCTCGCAGTTCTTTGCGTTCATGCTGCCGCCATACTGGACGGTGGTGGCCTGCGCCACAGCGTCGCCGTACAGCTCGCCGATCACCTTGCGGATCTGGGCGCAGACTTCCTGTGCCTGGTCAGCGGTAGCGGTCTTGCCGGTGCCAATGGCCCACACAGGCTCATAGGCGATGACCACGTTGGCCATCTGCTCAGCGGTCACATCCCGCAGGGCGATCTTGGTCTGCATACGCACCAGCTCCTCGGTCACGCCCTCTTCCCGCTGCTGCAGGCTCTCACCCACGCAGACGATGGCCTTGAGGCCGGCGTTCAGGGCGGCCAGCGTGCGCTTGTTCACGGTCTGGTCGGTCTCTGCAAAGTACTGGCGGCGCTCGGAGTGGCCAACAATGACGTACTCCACGCCCAGATCCACCAGCATAGCAGCGCTGATCTCACCGGTAAAGGCACCGGAAGCCTCAAAGTGGACGTTCTCTGCGCCCACATGGATATTGGTACCCTTGGTCTTGGCCACAGCGGTCACCAGGTCGGTATAGGGGGTGCAGATGACCACCTCGCAGGATGCATCCTGCACGGCGGGGATCAGCTCGTCTACCAGCTGGGCGGCCTCGGTAGCGGTCTTGTTCATCTTCCAGTTGCCTGCAATAATAGCCTTGCGCTTTGCCTTATCCATGATACTTTCTCCTTTTTTCCATTCTTATCAAAAAAGGTGCGGCGGCGCAACAGCCGCCGCACCCGTGGATGCTGGGGGTTAACTTATGCGTTCTGGATCACAGCGATACCAGGCAGCTCCTTGCCCTCCAGATACTCCAGAGAAGCGCCGCCGCCAGTGGAGATGTGGGTCATCTTGTCGCCCAGACCCATCTGCTGGACAGCTGCTGCACTGTCGCCGCCGCCGATCACAGTGGTAGCCTCGCTCTCAGCCATAGCCTTTGCCACAGCCAGGGTACCGGCTGCCAGGGTGGGGTTCTCGAACACGCCCATGGGGCCGTTCCACACAACGGTCTTGGATGCCTTAACAGCATCTGCAAACAGCTTCATGGTCTCGGGGCCGATGTCGCAGCCCTCCATGTCTGCGGGGATCTGAGTCACGGGCAGGATCTTGGTCTCCACCGGTGCATCGATGGGATCGGGGAAGTTTGCCACGCAAGCGGTATCCACCGGCAGCAGCAGCTTGACGCCCTTTGCCTCTGCCTTTGCCATCATCTCCTTGCAGTAGTCCAGCTTGGAGTCATCGCACAGGCTCTTGCCGACCTCATAGCCCTGCGCCTTGACAAAGGTGTAGGCCATGCCGCCGCCGATGATCAGGGTGTCCACCTTCTCCAGCAGGTTGGAGATGACGTTCAGCTTATCCGCAACCTTTGCACCACCCAGGATGGCAGTGAAGGGACGGACGGGGTCGTTGACAGCGTTGCCCAGGTACTTGATCTCCTTCTCCATCAGGTAACCAACAGCGGTATCCTTGATGTAGTCGGTGACACCAGCAGTGGAGCAGTGAGCGCGATGGCAGCTGCCGAAAGCGTCATCCACATATGCATCTGCCAGGGAAGCCAGCTCCTGAGAGAACTCAGGCAGGTTCTTGGTCTCTTCCTTGCGGAAGCGGGTGTTCTGCAGCAGCACCACATCGCCGTTGTTCATGGCAGCCACAGCAGCCTTGGCGTTCTCGCCCACAACGGTATCATCGTTGGCGAACACGACCTGCTTGCCCAGCTTTGCGCTCAGAGCAGCAGCCACCGGCTCGATGCTGAACTTTGCCTCGGGGCCGTTCTTCGGCTTGCCCAGGTGGCTGCACAGGATGACCTTTGCGCCATCGTTGATCAGCTTCTGGATGGTGGGCAGAGCAGCATTGATGCGGTTCTCGTTGGTGATGACGCCGTCCTTCATCGGGACGTTGAAATCGCAGCGGACCAGCACCTTCTTGCCGCAGTAGTTCGCATCGTCGATCGTCTTCTTACCTAAACCCATAGTGATAAACTCCTCTCAAATCATGTATTTCTCTGGTTAGAGTTGTTACTTTGCCGATACTTCTATTATAAACAAATTCCGTGTCTATTGCAAGGACAGCGGATAGATATTTTATTAACAAACATTCCGTTCCATTGCGCGCAAATGTGTCTATTTTGCCGGATGCTCTGCCCCGGCAGCGCAGCTGCACTCTGTAAAGCACGCAGCCAGGCTTTTCTTTGCCAAAAAAGCGGGGCCGCAGACAGGCACATGACCCATCTGCGGCCCCGCCGCTTGGTTTTAAGAGTGCGAGCCTCTCAAGTTACCAGGCAGAGACGCAATTAGCAGTTCTCAGCGAAGTACTTAATGGTGCGGACCATCTGAGAGGTGTAGGAGTTCTCGTTGTCGTACCAAGACACGACCTGGACCTGGTAGGTATCCTCGTCGATCTTAGCGACCATGGTCTGGGTAGCATCGAACAGAGAGCCGTAGCGCATGCCGATGACGTCAGAAGAAACGATCTGATCCTCGTTGTAGCCGAAGGACTCAGAAGCAGCAGCCTTCATAGCAGCGTTGATGGACTCCTTGGTGACGTCCTTGCCCTTGACCACAGCAACCAGGATGGTGGTGGAACCGGTGGGCACGGGCACACGCTGAGCAGAGCCGATCAGCTTGCCGTTCAGCTCGGGGATGACCAGGCCGATGGCCTTAGCAGCGCCGGTGCTGTTGGGAACGATGTTCTGAGCGCCAGCACGAGCACGGCGCAGGTCGCCCTTGCGCTGGGGGCCGTCCAGGATCATCTGGTCGCCGGTGTAAGCGTGGACGGTGGTCATGATGCCGGAAACGATGGGGTAGGTCTTGTTCAGGGTATCAGCCATCGGAGCCAGGCAGTTGGTGGTGCAGGAAGCAGCAGAGATGACCTGATCCTCAGCGGTCAGGGTGTTCTCGTTGACAGAGTAGACGATGGTCTTCAGGTCGTTGCCTGCAGGAGCAGAGATGACGACCTTCTTAGCGCCAGCAGCGATGTGAGCCATGCTCTTCTCCTTGCTGGTGTAGAAGCCGGTGCACTCCAGAACGACGTCAACGTTCAGCTCGCCCCAGGGAGCGTCCTTTGCGTCCTTCACGGCGTAGATCTTGATCTCCTTGCCGTCGACGATGATGGAATCCTCGGTGGACTCGACAGTGTGCTTGCCCTCGCCGATCTTGCCGCAGAAGGAACCCTGAGCGGTGTCGTACTTCAGCAGGTGAGCCAGCATCTTGGGGCTGGTCAGGTCGTTGATTGCGACGACCTCGTAACCCTCAGCATCAAACATCTGACGGAAAGCCAGACGGCCAATACGACCAAAACCATTGATAGCAACTCTAACAGCCATGTTAATATACCTCCTAATGATTCTTACCCTTTAATCGGATAATCACGGTACTTCTATTTTAGACCAAATCCCAAAAAGTTTCAAGTATCTGCCAAAAAATTAACGACTTGTTCTCATACTTTTTTTGTTTTGTACGATTTTGCAGTAAAGGCTGGGCGGCTTTTGGGCATTTCAGCCAAGGGAGTCCCGGCTCAGCTGCGGCGTCTCAGGCCTGTAAGCGCCACTGCACCGCCCAGCAGACCGGTGCAGCACAGCTCTGCCGCCCCCAGCAGGTCCAGCAGATCTCCTGTTCCGGTCAAAAGCGACCCCAGCTCCGGCAGCTGCCAGCACAACCCCAGGCAGTATGCCGCCAGCGCTGCGGCGCACAGGCTCCAGCCGTCGGAGGTGCCGGGCAGGTAGACACTGCGGATCAAAGTGGAGGTCAGCACCAGCACGGCCAGCATCTGCCACACCTGCGCAGTGGGGGCCACCCGGTGCCAGCTGGAACTGTTCTCCATAAAGCGGCCCAGCACCTGCATATAGAACACCGCACTGCCAAACACCGCCAGCACCAGCCCCCCCGCCGGGGCATGCCAGTGCCCCCGGTGCAGCCATGCAGCAGCCAGCGCGCCCATCCAAGCCGCACACAGCAGCTCCAGCCCGGCCCGCAGCAGCATAAAAACACCGCCGGACAGCCCGGTCAAGGCCAGTCGGCCCAGGCCGCACAGCGCAAAGCAGGCACTGCACAGCAGCGCCGCACCACCCAGCACAGGGCGGCGTCCCAACAGGGCGGCACTGCGCACCGGCGCACGGCGGCCGACAGCCAGCGCCAGGGCGACAGTCAGCGCCAGCGCTCCATACCGCCACCACACCGACCCTGCGGCACACAGACCGGTAACAGGATCGATACCGCCCAGGGCCAGATCCAGTCCATGACCCAGCCCCAGGGCAGCGCCCAGGGCAAAAATGCACAAAACAAAACGATTCATCAGCGTTCCTCTAATGGTTTATACTTCTGGCGGACACCCAGGTACTTGTAGGCCGGGCGGATGATCCGGTTGGCGAAGAATACCTCCTCCACCCGGTGGGCGCACCAGCCCGGTACACGGGCAATAGCAAACAGCGGCGTATAGATATCCTCGGAGATGCCCAGCATATGGTAGATCAGACCACTGAACAGGTCCACATTCGCGCACACCGGCTTCTGGCTGCCTTTTTCTTCGGCAAAGATGCCGGGGGCCAGCCGCTCGATGCTGCACAGCATATTATACTCCTCTTCATAGCCTTTTTCATAGGCCAGGTGACGGGCACGCTCTTTCAAGATGATCTCACGGGGGTCGCTGACGGTATACACCGCATGCCCCATACCGTAGATCAGGCCGGAGCCATCCCCCGCCTGCTTGCGCAGGATGCGGCGCAGATATTCCCGCACCTCATCGTCATCCTCCGGATTCTCCACGTGCTTGAGGATATTTTCCAGCTGACGGTTCACCATCAGGTTTGCGCCGCCGTGTTTGGGGCCTTTCAGCGCGCCGATGGCTGCTGCAATGGCCGAATAGGTGTCCGTGCCGGAGGAGGACAGCACCCGGGAGGTAAAGGTAGAACAGTTGCCGCCGCCATGATCCGCATGGACCAGCAGGCACATATCCAGCAGCTTTGCCTCTTCGTGGGTATATTTCTGATCCGGACGGTAGGTGCTGAGGATGTGCTCCGCTGTGCTCTGGCCGGGCCGGGGCAGGTGGAAGAACATACTCTGCTTATCATAATAGCGGCGCTTCATCTGGTAGGCGTTCACCATCATGGTCGGCATACTGGCGATCAGGTTGATGCTCTGGTTCAGGATATTTTCCAGGCTCAGGTCCTCTGCCCGCTCATCGTAGGAATACAGGCCCAGCACGCAGCGCTGGAGCTTGTTCATGATATTGGGCGAGGGGGCATTCATGGTATCCATGAAGCCATCGGGCAAGGCACGATGCTCCGCCAAAATGTCGCAGAAATCATCCAGCTGACCTTTGGTCGGCAGACTGCCGAACAGCAGCAGCCAGATCACTTCCTCAAACACAAAGCGGTCATTGCGGTAGGCTTCGTCCACGATCTCGTTGATGTTGACCCCCCGGTAGATCAGCTTGCCCGGGATGGGCACCACATGGCCCTGCTCATCCTTGCGGTAGCCTACTACGTCGCACACATTGGTCAGCCCCGCCAGCACGCCGGTGCCATCCGGGTTGCGCAGGCCCCGTTTGACCCCCAGCTTCTCGCTGGTCTCTGGGTCGATGTAGTTGTTGGCGATGTACTCCTCACAGAGGGTCTGCATCGTGATCGGGTCCAGCGAGGCGACCTCTGCCGGTTTTGCAGTCATTGGCAATTTCCCCTTTCTTATTTCCAAAATATACTTTCCCTGTCCATCCTCATTGATGGACAGCCCTATCATAGCGCTTTTGGGGAGTAAATTCAAGCAAAATCCCCCTTACTTTCCCCTCTTTTTCTCAAAAACGTATTTCCGCCATCCTCTTTTGTTCGCCCAACAAACACACTTGCGGTGATTTCCCTTCCGGGAGCGGGATTTTTTCGGTAATGGCCCTGCCTGCAAAAACACCGGTCCGGCGGCATCTGCGCTTTTCTGCCGGGGGGCAGCAGTATACTGCCCCCAACGCAATGCCATTCCGGGGAGGAACTGCCATGAAAAAAGCCTTTTTGCTGTTGTGCGCCGTACTGCTTGTATTGGGCAGCGTACTGCCCCTGGCCGGATACCGGCTTGCTGAGACGGTTTGGGGCCGCGGAGCCGCTGCACCGCCCTCTCCCCCGCCGGAAAGCGCCGAGCCTGCCGCCCCGGAACCAGTGCCGGACAGCGCCCCTGCGCCCAGCACAGCCGATGCAGAGACCTTTCTGCTGACCAACGCCGCCACCGGCGAGGTGTTTTCCCTTTCACGGCGGGACTACCTTATTGGCGCTGTGGCCGCTGAAATGCCGGTGAGCTGGCCGGACGAAGCACTGAAAGCCCAAGCCATTGCCGCCCACAGCTATCTTTTATACTGCCGGGATCACAGCGCACAGCCTGAACAGGGCTGGCTTTCGGTAGACCCGGCACGGCGGCAGGGATGCCTGACCGAACCGGTCCTGCGCAGCTACTGGGGCACCGCCTACGACGCCAACTACACCCGCCTTTCCGCCTTGGTGGACCAGGTGACCACCAAGGTCCTGTATTACGAGGACGCCCCCGCCGGCACCAGCTATTTCGCCATTTCCAATGGACGTACCGAAGCCAGTGAGAATGTCTGGGGCGCGCCTTTGCCCTACTTAGTCCCGGTGGACAGCGCCACCGACCAAACTGCTGAAAATTTCACCTATACCATCACCCTGACAGCGGACCAGATGCAGGCCGCACTGACCGAGACCCTGGGTCTTTCCCCCGACGGCACTCCGCCGGAACGCTGGTTTGGGCAGCCAACCCTTACCGCTTCCGGCTATGTAGCCAGCATCCCCTTGTGGGGGCAGAGCGTCACCGGGCCTGCGCTGCGGCGCTCTCTTGGACTGCGCAGCGCCTGCTTTGCAATCGAATGGGGGGATGGCAATTTCACGGTCACCACCCAGGGCTATGGCCACGGCGTAGGGTTGAGCCAGTGGGGCGCCAAGGCGCTAGCAGAGCAGGGGGCGTCCTGCCAGGAGATCCTGGCACATTATTTCCCCCATACCGAGCTGCGGGAGTGACCCCGAAAGAAAAAAGAGACGGCGTTCTGCCGTCTCTTTTTTGTTCTGATTTCAGAAGCTGGTGTTCAGCCAGTCAAACAGCCCCTTCAGCACCGGGGTCTCGGTCTGTTCTGCGGGCTGTGCTTCAGTCTCCTCCTCCGCACGGACCAGTTTTTCACCTTCGGCATCGTGTGCCGACCAATAACTGACCGTGCTGGTCGCAGCGTCCGATACGGTAAACTCGCTCATAAAGCAGAGGGATTGTCCATCCGACTGGGTGACCAGCACCATATAGCTGTAATTGCCGGCCGGCAGCTCTCCAAAGCGGATCTGGCTGTCAATAGCCTTAAAAGACCAGCTGTTGGTCCCCGGCGCAGCAGCAGCGCTCTGCACCGTCTGCCCGGCAGCGTCCAGCACAGCGGCCTCCACCTCTGTAAGGACCGTGCCAGGGGCTGCCCCCACCGTACCGGTCAGGGAAACACCCTTGCCCTGGCGCACATTTTCCGGATAGCGCATCCCCACCAGACGCAGGCCGTCCCCCGTAGAGGTCAGGCCATTTTGATCCGCACTGACGAACCAATAGCAGGAGATGCCCCCCAGGGATACCCGCGCCTGCGACAGCGGGATACGCCCCTGCGAAACACTGCCCGCCGGGTCTGCACAGTAGAACACACCATCGGTGTAATCGGTCAGCAGCACTGCATGGGGACGGGTACGGTCATACGCCACGATCCCTTCCGGATGCTGCACCAAAAGGTCGACCAAGGTCTGGGTCTTTTGGGCTGTATCCCGGGGCAGGACGGAGTATCCCACCTGCATTGCATTGTATGTAAAGTTATGGGCCAACCCACCGGACCAGGCCGAAGAACGGACACTGTTCTCGGTAACATCAAACCAATCTTCCAAGCCATCCATATAAGCCCGGCGGCGCAGCATCATAGCTGCAGAAGCCAGCGTACAGGTCCCGCCCTGGCTCTGCTTAAAGTAGAACCCGGCATCCACATTCAGGCTGACCGCCAACGCAGCGGGCAGACAGTTGAACATAAAAAACAGCGACAGCAGCAACGCTGCAAGCCGCCGGGCGGGGTGCTTAGGTTCGGTTTCCATGGGCAGGGGTCCCTCCTTTTTCGAGTACAGCTTCAATGCGGTCTCATATTTCCGCAGTAAAGTATACCAGTCTGTTACCGCATTGTAAACATTTCATTCACATTTTCCTCAATATTTACACATTTGCGCAATAGTTCTAGTGCAATTTGCACAGTTCATTTTCTTTCTTCTGTGTAAATTGCGAAAGGCCGGACTTTTTTCCCGCTTGCAAATGCCCCTGTTTTGCTGTATCCGCTGCCGTTTCCGGCGCCCCCTGCATACAAACAAAAAAAGACACACCCCGAAAGGTGTGTCTTTTGGTCGGAGCAGCGGGATTTGAACCCACGGCCTCCTCGTCCCGAACGAGGCGCGCTACCAACTGCGCTATGCCCCGAAAATACCGCAGCTTGTTCGGCTGCGGTATTTGGTTGGGGATGAGAGAATCGAACTCCCACAAGTAGAGTCAGAGTCTACCGCACTACCACTATGCAAATCCCCATTATTCAGGTGTCAGGCGGGCGTTGCTCGCTGCTGACAGGGGATATTATACTACCCAGGGCAGGGTTTGTCAACTGTTTTTTTGAATTTTTTCAAAAAAGTCTCGTACCCCATTCCACTGCACGCAGGCAAGCAAAATTTTGTTCTTTCTTCGTCTTGACACTCGCCTTTTTTGGGAATACTCTTATAGTGTTACAGCACCTGCTGACCATGCAGGCACACACGGCCCCCCTGGGCATACGCTGGCCCCCCTGCATCTGCCCGGCGGGAGACAAATACGAAAAGAGGGACCCACATTGAAAAAACGAGTTGGCATCCTGACCTCCGGCGGCGACTGCCCGGGCTTGAACGCCACCATCCGCGGCGTGGCCAAAGCGCTGTATGCACGCATGGGCGACAGCATTGAGATCGTTGGCATCCTGAACGGTTATCACGGCCTGATCAACGGCGACTATAAAGAGATGTGCGAGGACGATTTCCGAGGCATCCTGACGTTAGGCGGCACCATCCTGGGCACCAAACGCACCCCTTTTAAGATGATGCGGGTAGTGGAAGAGGACAAGATCAACAAGGTCGCCGCCATGAAAAAGACCTACAAGGACGCAAAGCTGGACTGCCTGCTTTGTCTGGGCGGCAACGGCACCCACAAGACCGCCAACCTGCTCTCCCAAGAGGGGCTGAACATCATTGGCCTGCCCAAGACTATTGACAACGACATCTACGGCACCGATGTGACCTTTGGCTTCCATACAGCTGTGGACATTGCCACCGATGTGATCGACCGCATCCACACCACGGCAGGCAGCCACAGCCGGGTCATGTGCATTGAGATCATGGGCAACAAGGCCGGCTGGCTGACGCTGTACTCCGGCATTGCCGGCGGCGCAGACATCATCCTGCTGCCGGAGCTGCCCTACGATATCGACCGTGTCTGCGACGCTGTGGAGCGCCGTGCCAAGAAAGGCTCCAACTTCTCCATCATCGCCGTGGCCGAGGGCGCTATGAACTGCGAGGAATCCCGCATGAAGCGCAAGGAGTGGATGGCCAAGCGCATCGAGTCCGGCATGGGCACCACTGCCACCAGCCGCATCGCCGCTACCATCCAGAAAAAGACCGGCATGGAGACCCGTGTCTGCATCCCGGGACATATGCAGCGGGGCGGCAGCCCCTGCGCCTACGACCGTGTGCTGGCCACCCAGTTTGGCAGCTACGCCGCCAAGCTGGTGGAGATCGAGCGCTATGGCGTGGCCGTGGCTATGGTCAACCACCATGTTACCGAGAACCGCCTGGAGGATATCGCCGGCAAGACCCGCAATATCCCCGAAGGCTGCGAGCTGATCACCGTCGCCCGCCGCATGGGCATCAGCCTGGGCTGAGCACAATAACGCATAAAAAAGCTGTCCCTTTCCGCTATGGAAAGGGGCAGCTTTTTGCATCGCTGTAAAATGCCCGCCCCGCAGCTGCGGGGCGGGCGTCGTTTTGCTCAAGCACGTCCTAAATTGAGAGTGGAATAATAGTATTCCCCGGTTTCCTGATGAACATGGATGGCGACCTGCGCCCAGTCAAAAAAGCCGTACTCCGGGTTCCACTTCTGCCACTTTTCTCCCACGACGCTCACTTCCCATTCCGCAGTTGGCGGTGCATCTACACGGACCGCCCCAGCGGGGAGGATCATCGGCAGGCACAGACCCACACATAAAACAAGGGCTGCTGCAAATTTACGCATGGAATGTTTCATTCTATCCCGCCTCCCATTCTTTATATGCTGTGTATAGGACATCATTTTTAGCTCTGCATCGGAGTTTTCCTCCCACTTCTTTTCTATCCATATTATAGCAGATAAAATCATTCGCTTACAATACAATTTGCAAAAAAACCGCTCCGCGGCGGTTTCCCCAGAAAGGGAGCCGTGCGGAGCGGGTCTTGTTTATTTACAACAAGTTATTTGTTCTTGTACATTTCCTCGTAGTAGGTCTGGTAGTTGCCGCTGGTGATGTGGTCCATCCACTCCTTGTGGTTCAGGTACCAATCAATGGTCAGGACGATGCCCTTTTCAAAGGGGGTCTCCGGGTACCAGCCCAGATCGTTCTTGATCTTGGTGGGGTCGATGCCATAGCGGCGGTCGTGGCCCAGGCGGTCCTCCACGTGCTTGATCAGCTCCTCGCTGATGCCCTCGTCCTGCAGGCGGTCATGCAGCTGGGCAATGATGGTCTTGACGATAAAGATGTTGGGGCGCTCGTTGTGGCCGCCCACGTTGTACACCTCGCCCACCTTGCCGTCATTTGCCACCATATCAATGGCCTTGCAGTGGTCCTCCACATACAGCCAGTCCCGCACCTGCATGCCGTCGCCGTAAACCGGCAGCTGCTTGTGCTGCTGCACGTTATTGATCATCAGGGGGATCAGCTTCTCCGGGAACTGATACGGGCCGTAGTTGTTGGAGCAGCGGGTAATGTTGATGGGCATACCGTAGGTATCGTGGAATGCCATCACGAACATATCTGCGCTGGCCTTGGAGGAGGAGTAGGGGCTGTGGGGGCACAGAGGGGTGGTCTCCATAAAATAGCCCTCGGCGCCCAGCGCACCGTACACCTCATCGGTGGACACCTGCACATACTTCTTGCCCGGCTTCCAGGTCTTGGCCTCGGCATCGTACCAAGCCTCCTTAGCGCGCTGCAGCAGGTTGACGGTGCCCATCACGTTGGTCTGGACAAAGATCTCCGGGTTTTTGATGCTGCGGTCCACATGGCTCTCGGCAGCAAAGTTGATGACATAATCAAAGTCGTATTTCTGGAACAGGCCCTCCACCAGCTCCTTATCGCAGATATCGCCCTGCACAAAGACATGGCGGGGGTCCCCCTCCACCTCTTTCAGGTTTTCCAGGTTGCCGGCATAGGTCAGCTTATCCAGGTTGACCAGCAGGATCTCCGGGTACTTTTTGAGCATATAATGCACAAAGTTGGAGCCAATGAAACCGGCGCAGCCGGTGATCAGATAGGTTTTCATATTGCTCTTATTCCTCTACTTTACTCTTTTAACAGTGTCAGCGGGCGGCAGGCTTCATGCCATTGTCCCCATCCCAATGCTGGAAGAAACATTCCAGCGCCTGCTGCCAGGGACGCACCTCGTTGCCCACAGTGCAGCGCAGCATCCGGTTGTCCAGGGCGCTCCACTTGGGGCGGTCGGCGCTTTCCGGATGCTTGGCCTTGTACTCCTCGCTGGTGCAGGGGGCCACCGCAGCCTCCACACCGGACAGACGGATGATCTCGGAGGCGAAGTCGTACCAAGAGCAGACCCCCTCGCCGGTGCAGTGATACAGGCCATACTCATGGGTAACGCACAGCTGCAGGATCTCGTGGGCCAGGTCCACCGCATTGGTGGGGTTGCCCAGCTGGTCGTTAACCACCTCCAGCTTACCGAACTTGCGGCCGGCATTTACGATGGTCTTGACAAAGTTTTTGCCGTAATAGCTGTACAGCCAGGCTGTGCGCACGATGAAGTGCCGGTGGCAGAACTGCTGCACATACTGCTCGCCCATCAGCTTCGTGGATCCATAGGCGCTGATGGGGCCGGGCTGGGTGGCCTCGTCCTGGGGGATGCCGCCGTTCTCCCGGCCGGAGAACACATAGTCGGTAGACACATGCACCAGCCGTGCGCCGGTCTTGGCCGCTGCCTGGGCCAGGTTGCGGGGGCCGATGGCGTTGACCTTAAAAGCCAGGTCGTGGCTGGTCTCGCAGCCATCCACATTGGTAAAAGCAGCGCAGTTGATGATCACGTCCGGGCGCTGGCGGCGGATGAAGTCATCCACCATCTTATAGTTGGAGATATCCAGCTCCGGCAGATCCACCGGCAGAACGGTAGCGCTGAGCAGCTTTTCCGGGATGGGGCCGATCTCGCTGCGGCCCTCCCGCAGCTGCTTGATGATCTCGGTGCCAAGCTGGCCCTTGCTGCCTGTAACGATGATTTTCATGCCAATGCCTCTCTTAGTATCTCAATTTGCCGTCTGCAACATTCTTCAGATGCTGGCCATAGGGGCTTTTGCCGTAGCGCTCTGCGCTTTCCAGCAGCTTATCCCGGCTGATCCAGCCATATTTAAAGGCGATCTCCTCCGGGGCGCTGATCTTGATGCCCTGGCGCTTCTCGATCATACGGACAAAGTCCGCAGCTTCCACCAGGCTATCCATCGTGCCGGTATCCAGCCAGGCAAAGCCGCGGCCCAGCAGCTGCACATCCAGCTGATCCTGCTGGAGGTACAGATCGTTCAGGGTCGTGATCTCCAGCTCGCCACGGGCAGAGGGACGCACCTTTTTGGCCATCTCCACCACCTGCTTGTTATAGAAATACAGGCCGGTAATGGCGTAGTTGGACTTGGGATGCTCCGGCTTTTCCTCTACGCTGAGCACCTTGCCGTTGGGGTCAAACTCCACGATGCCAAAGCGCTCCGGGTCCTGTACATAATAGCCGAACACGGTGCAGCGGCCCTTCTGCTCGGCATTGGCGGCAGCGGACTTCAGGATCTTGGAGAAGCCGTTGCCGTAGAAGATATTATCGCCCAGGATCATGGCGCAGCAGTCATCCCCAATAAACTCCTCACCCAGCAGGAAAGCCTGTGCCAGTCCGTCCGGAGAGGGCTGCACCTTGTACTGCAGGTGGATGCCGTACTGGCTGCCGTCCCCCAGCAGCGCCTCAAAGCGCGGGGTATCGGTGGGGGTAGAAATGATCAGGATGTCCTGGATGCCCGCCAGCATCAGGGTAGAAAGAGGGTAATAGATCATCGGCTTATCATACACGGGCAGCAGCTGTTTGCTGGTGACCATCGTCAGCGGATAAAGCCGGGTGCCGGCACCGCCGGCCAGAATAATGCCTTTCATATTCGTGCACTCCTTTTAAATAGAAAAGTTGTGCAGCTTAATTCAAAGCGGAGCTGCGTCCGCTGTCAACAAAGGAAAGCAAACCCCCGCCCCTTTCTGTATGGTACAGAGCAGAGGCAATAGTTTTACACTTTATTTTACTCTCAATCTATAAAAATTGCAACCGTTTTCCGGTGAAGCAGGCGTAATTCCGCCTGCTATCGACCAGGAACGATCCCCGCCTGCAAAAGCCCCTGCACGCAAAGACCCCCGCCAGCCCGGCGGGGGTCTTGCAGACCTGGCGGTCTTATCCTTTTATTCCCGATACAGCAGCCAGCAGCTCTCAGGCCAGCGCTTTTTCTGCAGCATCCAGAGCGGCTGCAATGACCTTATCCATATCGTAGTACTTATATTCGCCCAGACGGCCTCCAAAGAGCACTCCGTCCTGTGCATCTGCCAGCTTTTTATACTCACGGTACAGCGAATCGTTCTTTTCATCGTTGACCGGGTAATAGGGCTCCTCCCCCGGCTTCCACTCTGCGCTGTACTCCCGGCTGATGACCGTCTTAGGCTGGGTGCCAAACTCAAAATGCTTGTGCTCGATGATGCGGGTATACGGGGTCTCAGCATCGGTGTAGTTCACCACTGCATTGCCCTGATAGTTCTCCATATCCAGCACTTCGGTCTCAAAGCGGACGCTGCGGTATTCCAATGCCCCCAGACGATAGCCAAAGTAGGCATCCACCGGGCCGGTATAGACCACCTGCTCTGCCAGCGCATCCAGCTGCGCCTTATCCTCCAGGTAATCCACCCCTAAGCGCACCTCGGTGCCCTCCAGCATACGCTCCACCATAGCGGTGTAGCCCCCATTGGGGATGCCCTGGTACAATGCGTTGAAGTAGTTGTTATCGTAGGTAAAACGCACCGGCAGACGGCGGATGATAAAGGCGGGCAGCTCGGTGCAGGGGCGGCCCCACTGTTTGCCCGTGTAGCCCTTGATCAGCTTTTCATAGATATCGGTGCCCACCAGGCTGATGGCCTGCTCCTCCAGGTTCTGGGGGTCCGTAATGCCGGCCTCGGCCTTCTGCTGCTCGATCTTTGCCTGCGCCTGGGCAGGGGTCACCACTCCCCACATCTTATTGAAGGTGTTCATATTAAAGGGCAGGTTGTAGATCTCGCCGTGATAGTTAGCTACCGGGCTGTTGGTATAGCGGTTGAACTCAGCAAACTGATTGACATAGTCCCACACGCGCTTATCATTGGTGTGGAAGATATGCGCCCCATAGCGGTGGACATTGATGCCCTCTACCGACTGGGTATAGATGTTGCCTGCAATGTGGCTGCGCTTGTCCACCACCAGGCAGCGCTTACCCGCCCGATGGGCTTGCTGTGCGAACACCGCACCAAACAGGCCGGCACCCACGATCAGATAATCATACTGCTTCATAATATAAACCTCTTATATTCCGTTTAGTAGAGCGGGCCGCAGTCTTTTCTGGGGAAAAGCCCCCTGCATCTGCGCACAGAAGCGGGTGCGCCCTCCGCCAGAACATCCTGCAGCCGCAAAACTTTTTCTCCCCAAAAGCAGACTCAGGCCTTTGTACCCTGGGTCACGCTGTCCTTGCGCTGGGAAGCACGGTAGGTATCAATGGCCGACCGCAGACGGGAGACCGCAGCTTCCGGGGTGATATGGCGCATCTGTGCTGCCGCCATGGTCTGGTGACCGCCGCCGCCCAGGCTCTCCATAATAAGCTGTACATTCACGGCGCCCAGGCTGCGGGCAGAGATATTGACCCCGCTGCCCACCTGCACCGCCACAAAGCTGGCCTCTACCCCCTGGATGGTCAGCAGGTCGTTGGCCGCCTGGGGGATCGCCACCCGTGCTTCCGAGGGCAGCTCACCACTCATGGAGATCGCACATTTTTCGTACATCTGCGCCGCTGCCACCAAAGCCGCCTTGGCATTGTATTCACTCTGGGTCACGTCAAACAGCTGACGCACCCGCTCGGTCTCCGCACCATAACGGCGCAGCGCCGCCGCCGCCTCAAATGTGCGCACGCCGGTATGCAGGGTAAAGTCCCGGGTATCCAGCATGATGCCGGAGAGCAGGCCCTCGGCCTCCACCCGGTTGGGTTTATCCTCTCGGGTGCCTACATACTGCAGCAGCTCGGTGACCAGCTCGCTGGTGGAGGAAGAATAGGGCTCGTGGCAGACCAGGACTGCGTTTTCGATAAAGCCCACCCCCTTGCGGTGGTGGTCGATCACGGCGATCTTGCCGCACTTCTCCAAGATCTCCTTGCTTTCCACCAGGCCCGTCTGGTATGTATCCACCACGACGCACAGGGTACGCTTGGAGATGATGGGCAGCGCCCCCTTGGGGTCGATAAAGTCATCTTCCTGCCCGGCTTCCGCCAAAGCATCGATCAGACTGGATGCCAGTGTAGCGTCCCGCCGCACAGCGATCACTGCCGGCACATCGCAGATCTTGCAGATGCGCAGCACGCCCTCCGCAGCGCCAATGGCATCCAGATCGCTCATCCGGTGCCCCATGATGACCACATGATCCGCCTCTTTGATCAGCGCAACCAGCTGATCGGCCACCAAGCGACTGCGCACCTTGCTGCGTTTTTCCACACCATGGCTGACGCCGCCGTAGAAGGTAAAGCCATCCGGGGTCATCTCCGCCGCCTGGTCACCGCCGCGGCCCTGGGCCATATCCAGAGCCTGCACCGCCATATCCTGGGCTTCCCGCAGGGTCTTGGCCCCGCGGCCTACGCCAATGGACATGGAGAGGTTGACGCTGGGGTTCAGCGCACGGATCTTGTCCAGCACATCATAGCCTTTTTGGGCGTACTGCTCCAGATTGCGCTCCTCCACCACAGCAATATACCGCCCGGTGCCGATGCGGCGCAAGAAGCCGGTGCCGCGGCCGATCATATCCTCCAGGGTGCGGTTGATGCCTTCCAGCAGGCGGGCACGCTCGCTGTCCAGCATATCGCCAAACACATCATCGTATCCATCCACCGAGAAGATCAGGCAGCCCGGGCGGCTGGCCTTATACTCCGCCTCCACCCGGCGCAGCGCAGTCTCCTCGTTAAAGATCAAAAGGCTCATGCTCTCGGCGCCGCCCGGCACGGTAGAGCTGTGCACCGCCCAGATGCACCCGCCCAAAGTCAGCAGCTGCCCCTCCGGCGTGCGGCAGAGCTGCAGTTCCAGTCCCGGCAGGACCTTGTTCACCCGGCTGATCAGCAGATCGCCGCCGCCCAGCAGCCGCGCACGGAACTGGTCGTTATACCACAAGATCGAGTCCCCGGACAGCAGTGCCGCCGGCTGGGACAATGGCTCCAGACTGAACCGGAGCTTGGATTTTTCAAACTTGCCGCCGCACATCCAGCGCGCCACCCAGCGGCGCAGATGGTGACGGAAGACCACAAAGCCCAGGGCCCACAGCACCACCAGCCCCAGCAGCACCGGCCATACCGCAGACTGCGCAGCCAAAACCGCCGCTGCCAACAGCAGGCACAGCACTGCCAGACCGGCAGTAAACATTTCCAGGGTCCATCTGGGTTTTTGTTTCATAGATTCATCCTCCCCCAAGGACTGCGGCCCTGCCCCCAGGGCACACGCTTTTTCCAATGACCGCAGCCTTTTTGGCCGTCATACAGCCCGGCTCAGACCTCCATCAGGATCGGGAGGATCATGGGGCTGCGCTTGGTGCGGCGGTAGATATAGCTGCTCAGCGCCTCCCGCACCCGGGTCTTGACGCTGTTCCAATCCCGCACATGCTCTTCCACACAGCGGCTCAGGGCATTTTCCACAATGCTCTGGGCACCATCCATCAGGCCCTCATTCTCCCGCACATAGACAAAGCCCCGGCTGACCAGGTCCGGCCCGGCCAGGACCTTGCCTGTCTTGCTGTCCACAGTGGCCACAATGATCACCAGGCCATCCTCCGACAGGTGCTTGCGGTCCCGCAGGACCACGTTGCCCACGTCGCCCACGCCCAGGCCGTCCACCATCACAGCGCCGGCCGTTACCGGCTCGCCCAGCTTCAGCTCATCGCGGGAGAGCACTACGTTGGAGCCGTTCTCCGCGATCAGGATATTGCTGGTGGGGATGCCCAGGCTGGCCGCCGTCAGGGCGTGCTTTTTCAGCTGCTTATACTCGCCGTGTACCGGCAGGAAATACTGCGGCTTGGTCAGGGTAAGCATCAGCTTCTGCTCCTCCTGGCAGGCATGGCCGGAAACATGGACATCGTACATGCTCTCGTAGATCACCTCTGCGCCCAGCAGCAGCAGGCCGTTGACGATCTTGGTCACGCTCTTTTCATTGCCGGGGATGGGGTTGGCGGAGATGATGATAAAATCTCCCGGGCCTACCCGCACCTGACGGTGGCTGCAGGATGCCATGCGGGACAAAGCGCTCAGCGGCTCGCCCTGGCTGCCGGTGGTGATCAGCACCACCTGCTCCGGCGGGTACTGACCCAGCTCATCCACGCTGATCAGCGTCCCCTCTGGGATATGCATATAGCCCAGCTCCTGGGCCATGGCGGTATTGTTGACCATGCTGCGGCCGCTGAATGCCACCTTGCGGCCATCCTCTACCGCCAGATCGATGATCTGCTGCACACGGTAGATATTGGAGGCAAAGGTAGCGATAATGATGCGCTTGTTCCGCGCCCGTGCAAACAGGTTGCGCACACCGGCGGCCACCTTCTGCTCCGTAGCCGTAAAACCGGCGCGCTCGGCATTGGTCGAGTCGCTGAGCAGGGCCAGGACCCCCTTCTGTCCGTACTCGGACAGAGTGGACAGATCCGTAGGGCCGCAGGCCAGGGGGGTGTAATCGATCTTAAAGTCACCGGTCTGGATCACAACACCGGCGGGGCTGTCGATGGCAAACGCCACTGCATCCGGGATGGAGTGGTTGACGTGGATGGGCTCCACCGTGAAGCAGCCCAGTTTGACCTTTTTGCGGGGCAGGATCTCCACAAACTTTGTGCGCCCTGCCAGGCCGAACTCCTCCAGCTTATTGCGGATCAGGCCGCAGGTCAGCCGGGTGCCGTAGATGGGCAGGTCCATCTGCTGCAGCAGATAGGGGATGCTGCCAATGTGATCCTCGTGGCCGTGGGTGATCAGCAGGCCCTTGATCTTATCCTTATTTTGCAGCACAAAGCTGAAATCCGGGATCACCAGGTCCACGCCGAACATATCGCTGTCCGGGAATACCAGGCCGCAGTCCACAATGATCATATCACCGCAGCACTCGTAAACGGTCATATTTTTGCCCACTTCGCCCAGGCCGCCCAAGGGGTAAATATGGATCTGGGTCGCATTGCCCTCCTTGGGCTGCGGTGCCCGGCGGGGACGGCGCTGGCTGTGCGGACGGCGGGGACGGGGCCGCTTCTCCCCTGCTTCAGCCACAGCTGCGGCGGCGGGGCGCTGGTCTTTCTGTTCTTTTAACTGTGCCATTCGAAACCTCCAAAATTGACTGTAAGGCCCAGGCTCGCCCACCAGGCAGAACCTGCGCCATGTTGATGGGATGCACCGCCGGAGCGGCCCGATCCCTTTGTGTGCTATCGTATAGAATTTTTTGTTCCGGGCTTTTGATCAAAAGCACCGGCTTCGCCCTGCATAGACAGCAGCCCCGGCGGAGATATCCTCCCCGTGCCCGGCCCTCTCCAGTCCATCTGTTCAATGCGACCGCGGCCTGTGAACCCTGCAAAGCTATGGGCCTGCCCCATAGCACGCCCCTATACGCATTACGTTGCAACAAGTATAGTATTTCTCAGCCTTTTTGTCAATTCCAAGGTTTGGTACGCCGCAAAAACAAACGCACATCCGCTATTTTGCCCACAAAAAAACAGAATCTGCCGCAAAACGCAAAAACCCCGCCGCAGCGGGTGCTGCGACGGGGCAGATGCAGAAAAATAACCGAAGTATTGGGATCAGCGCTTGGATTCGTACTCCTTGCGGTAACCCTCCAGCTCCTTCTGGTTTCCATAGACGAAGTGTCCGTTGGCGATCTCTTCCCAAACGGGCTTATCGGTGGAATAGTCATGGATCGAAGGATCGTAGACCAGGAGTTTTTTCTCCTTTTCCAGGCTGGGGTCCGGGATGGGCACAGCGCTCAGCAGGGCCTTGGTGTAGGGGTGCAGCGGGTGGAGGAACAGTTCCTCTGCCTCTGCCAGCTCTACGATACGGCCCTTGCTGATGACAGCAATGCGGTCGGAGATAAAACGCACCACAGACAGATCGTGGGCAATGAACAGGTAGGTCAGGCCACGGGACTTCTTCATGTTATTGAGCAGGTTCAGCACCTGAGCACGGATGGACACATCCAGCGCCGAGATAGGCTCGTCTGCCACAATAAACTCCGGCTGCATGACCAGGGCGCGTGCAATACCGATGCGCTGCCGCTGTCCGCCCGAGAACTCGTGGGGGAAGCGGGAAGCAAACTCCGGCAGCAGGCCGACCTCGTGCAGGGCGTTCATGACCTTTTCATGCAGGTCATTCTGGTCCTTGTAGAGGTGATGGTTCAAAAGGCCCTCTGCCACGATGTATTCCACCTTGGCGCGCTCGTTCAGCGAAGCCATCGGGTCCTGGAAGATCATCTGGCACTTGCGGATGACCTCTTTATCCAGTTCCTTGGAGATCTTGCCGTTGATGCGCTGACCCTTGAACAGGATCTCGCCGCCGGAAGTGGGGTTGATGCGGCAGATGGCACGGCCAATGGTGGTCTTGCCAGAGCCGGACTCGCCTACCAGAGAGAAGGTCTCGCCCTTGTAGATGTCAAAATTGACATGGTCCACGGCCACGAATTTACGCTTGCCGCTGCCAAAGGTGATCTGAAGGTCCTTCAGTTCGATCAGCTTTTCACGTTCAGCCATTCAGCGCGCACCTCCCATCTTTTCCATTTTGGCCCGCAGGTTCTGGATCGAGTGCGGACGCTCGATCTTGGGCGCCCGGGGGTCCAGATACCAGGTCTTGGCCGCATGGGTCTCCGACACGGGGAAGAACGGCGGCTCCTGCACAAAGTCGATGGCCAGTGCATGCTTATTGCGCGGGGCAAAAGCGTCGCCCTGGATCTCGTTGAACAGGTTCGGGGGGGTACCGTCGATACTGGGCAGCTCCTCGCCCTTGACGCCCAGCTGCGGCAGAGCCTGCAGCAGCGCCCAGGTATAGGGGTGCCAGGAGTCATAGAAGATCTCCTCCACGGTGCCGTACTCCACGATCTGACCAGCGTACATAACAGCCACGCGGTCGGCCACGTTTGCCACAACACCCAGGTCGTGGGTGATGTAGATGACCGACATATCCAGCTCCTTCTGCAGATCACGGATCAGCTGCAGGATCTGGGCCTGGATGGTCACATCCAGTGCGGTGGTGGGCTCGTCACAGATCAGCACCTGCGGGTGGCAGGCAGCTGCAATGGCGATGACCACACGCTGACGCATACCGCCGGAGAACTCATGGGGGTACTGGTCGTAGCGGCGCTCGGGGTCAGGGATGCCAACCTTGGCCAGCATCTCGATGGCAGCCTTTTTGGCTTCTGCGCCCTTGAGACCCTGGTGATGCTCGATGCTCTCCTGGATCTGCTTGCCCACCTTCTTCAGGGGGTTCAGGCTGGTCATCGGGTCCTGCATGACCATCGCGATCTTTTTGCCGCGGATCTTGAGCCAGTCCTTCTCCTTGTACTTCGCTACATCCTCGCCGTCGTACATGATGGAGCCGCCGGTGATCTTACCGTTGGCGTCCAGCATGCCCACGAAGGTTTTGGTGAACACGCTCTTACCGGAGCCGGACTCGCCTACGATGGCGAGGGTCTCGCCCTCGTACAGATCCAGCGAGCACTTGCGGATAGCTTTCAGCTTTTTGCCGCGCAGGCTAAAGGTGATCTCCACGTCCTTGGCAGAGATGATTGGTTTTTTATCCATTTGGTGGTCTTCTCTCCCATCTTAAACGTGATTGCGCGGGTCAGCCGCATCCGAGAACGCGTTGCCCATGATATAGAACGAAATCGAGATGATGGACACGATCACTGCTGGGAAGATCAGCAGATAGGGGTAGTCCAGGAAGAACAGCCGTGCGTCACGCAGCAGCACACCCAGAGAGGGGGTGCGGCTGTCCAGACCGATGCCCAGGTAGGAGAGGGTGCTCTCCAGGGAGATGGTGGCCGGGATGGACAGGGCCATGCCCAGAATGATGACCGACACCAGATAGGGCAGGATGTTTTTGGTCAGCACGCGCCACAGCGGGGTGCCCAGGCACCGGGATGCCAGGTTGTACTCCCGGTCACGGTACATAAACACCATGTTGCGGACACGGCGGGCCATGTTCAGCCAGTGGGTAGCCACCAGAGAGACCACCATGATCCAGAAGCTGCGGCCGACCAACAGCGCGATCAGAGTCATATAGATAATGATCGGGATGTTGTAGATCAGGTTGTACAGCTCGGTGAAGAAGCGGTCCAGCTTGCGGACATAGCCCCACACCAGGCCGATCACGATGCCCAAGACGCTTTCGCCCACAGCCACGATCAGCGCCATGCGGATCGAAGTCTGGGCGGCAAACCATACCTGGCACCAGTAGTCGCGGCCAATGTTATCGGTACCAAACCAGTACTCTGCATTGGGCTTTGTAAACTTGAGGGCGTTGTTCACCTCCAGGGTGGCATAGTCGTATTTAGCGATCGACAGTGCCACAAAGGAGAACGTCACCAAGCCAACAAACAGGATGGCGCAGAACACAGCCATCTTCCGCTTCAAAAAGTTCTGGAGCACAGATCCCCAGTACGAATAGTTGGAGTAGCCGATGCGCTCAGCTTCCTCAGGCGAGTAGTCTACAAAGTAAAACAGCTCGTCGGGGTTCTTCCCCTCAAAATCAGATGCTTTCGCCATCAGCGGGCCTCCTCCTTCCCTACCAGAGTAATACGCGGGTCAACCATCATCATGGCCAGGTCACCCAGGAACACGCCCAGGATGCCAATGGTCGCATACAGGATGACCAGAGTCTGGACCACGTTGGTATCATAACGGTTGATTGCGTCCGTCAGCAGCGGGCCCATGCCCGGCACCGAGAAGAAGCGCTCCACCAGCAGCGAGCCGCCAATGGTCTCCAGCAGTGCAGCCGGAATGTACTGCACCATGGGCACCATAGCGTTGCGCATCACATGACCCACCATGATCTCCCGGGTGTTCAGGCCCTTGATCTTAGCAAGTTTGATGTAATCACGGGTCAGCTCATCCACCATATAGCGGCGGGTCCACAGGGCATAGCCCGCAATGGACGCCATGGACAAGCAGACGATGGGGAGAATACTGGACGGACCTGGGTTTCGGTTGGAGTACAAAGGCGGTAAGCCCAGTACCTTTGCACCGAACACCAGCACCAGTGAGTAGGACACCAAGGGCGGCACTGCGTTGACGAATACGGTATATGCTGTGCCTACATGGTCCAACAGCTTCTCTTTCCGGACAGTCTGCAAAACACCCAGGGTGACACCCAGGGTCAGTGCGATGACCAGAGAGATCAATCCCAATCTCATAGAGATCTTGAATTTGCTGCCGATCACCTTGGTCACAGGAACGCCGCTCTGAATTCTCCGCGAGACACCAAAGTCCAGATGGAGGAGCTGCCCATAATAGCGAATAAGCTGTGTACCAGGGGGGTCCAACAGGCCCGCAGCCTGCAGCTGCGCGTCCTTCTGCTCTTCGGTAAGCTTCATGAGCTGATCCTCAGTGAAGAAGTAATCCGTAGGCAGAAGGCGCAGCAGCAGGAATACGAGCGTAACAGCAAGGAAAATCGTAACAAGCGACTGAGCCAGCCGCTTCAGGGTATATTTCAGCATCAGGCACCCTTAGCCGCGTTATAAGCCTCGGCGAAGGCTGCGAAGTCCTCAGCGGTATAGGCTTCCGTGGAGGTCTCCCAGTTAACGTACTTGTATGCAGCAATGCCGCACAGGGTGTTGATCTTGGAGTACAGGTTGACGTGCGTCAGCTGCAGGCCAACCTCGTACTGATACGGAAGGGTGATGACGTGGTTGATGAAGCAAGCCTCAGCCTGTGCAAATGCCTCATAACGAGCGTCGGTGTCATCATTGATGGCATTGGCGATGTTGTACAGGTCGGTGAACTCCTGGTAGCAAGCCATCAGATCCTTGCGGTAATCCTCAGGAGCATCCATAAAGTCGCACAGGAAGTTGTAGTTGTAGTTGTAGTAGGCGTTCTCATCGCCCAGGATCTCCTGGCCCAGGAAGTTGGAGATATCAGCGTAGTCAGCGCCCCAGCCGTTGCGGTACCAGCAAGCGGTGTGAGCGTCCACGATCTCCTGCTTCATGGAGGAAACGAACTCGACCCAGTCATACTTGACAAAGTCATCGCCCAGGCAATCCTTGAACATCTGCTGCATCACCAGCATACCAGCGGTGCTGGCGCCAGCCTTGACGTAATCGTACAGGGTAACGGGGAAGGTGACGCCGATAGCGCTCAGCTCCTCCATAGCCTCTTTCTTCAGCTTGGAGATGTCTCTCAGACGGCGGGGATCCTTGCCGTTGGATGCGGGGTAGTTCAGCAGCTCTTCCACGCGGTCGGTGTAATCACGGCCATCGCTGAACACACACAGGCCCTTCATGGTGAAGCAGTTGTTCTCACACTTCAGGGGCTCCAGCTGGTTGACACGCTCCCACGTGGTGCGCAGGTTCAGGCCGTACAGCAGGCACTCACGGAACTTGTGGTTGGCGATAGCCTTGTTCCAGTTGTCGTCGGGGGTGCCGTCCGGGTTCTTACGGTTCCAGTTGAAGTGGCACTGGTAGCTGAACTTCTTGGGGGTAGCCTCAACCACCTGGTTGTAGTACTGGTTGTTGGGATCGCTCAGGATGGTGGAAGCCGGAGCCTCAGCCAGATCGATCTCATCGATCTCACCAGTATCGTACAGCTGATAGCCCACCAGCACGTCATCGATCATACGAACGGTGACAGAGTGGAAGCGAGATTCCTTATCAGCGTTGTAGTAGTTGGGGTTCTGCACCAGGACCTTGGAGTTGTTCTGGATGTACTCGGTGCACAGGTAAGCGCCGTTGTACCACAGAGTCTCGTTGGTGACACCCTGGTAGCCCTCAACACCGCCAACCTCGTCCAGCTGGCCCTGTGCCAGGGGGAACAGGCAAGAGCCGGAAGCGATGGTGTGGAAGAAGGGGCAAGGCACCTTGCAGGTGTACACGACGGTGTAGTCGTCCGGAGCAGCGATGCCGACACCGTAGTCCAGCATGTCCTTGTAGGTCAGCTTCTTAGCTTCCTCAGGGTCCATCTCCATGGTGTATTGGTTGTACTCAGCAGCCTTGACGATATAGTTATTGGGCATGGAGGTGTTCAGGTTCTCGTTCTTGGCAGAGTTCAGCACCCACTCCAGACCGATCAGGTAGTCCTCAGCCTTCATGTCGCCCTTGACGTTGCCGTTCATGTCGCTCCACTTCACGTCGTTGCGCAGCTTGAAGGTGCACTCGGTGGCGTCGGCATTGTAGCTCCACTCGGTAGCCACATCGGGCACGAACTGGCCGTAGATGTTGTTGGTGACCAGACCGCTGACGCAGTTGCACAGCACGTTCAGGTCGGCTGCGTTCTGGCTCTTCTGGACGTTCCAGGTCTCCAGCTCACGCAGGACGACTTCCCAGGTGACCAGGTCGGTGATGGGCTCGCCGCCGTTGCCAGGTGCAGCAGGAGCAGCGCCGGAACCGGAAGCGGCGGGGGCGCCGGAGTCATCCTTGCCGCCACAGGCTGCCAACAGGCCGGCTGCGCCAACAATGCCGCTGGCCTTGAGGAAGCTGCGGCGGTCGAACTTACGAGACTCGAAGTTGTTGTTCATTGTATTGTCCTCCCTGTATTTTTTGCGTTGTGTCATGGCATATAAGGCGCACAAGTCGCCTCGTTCTCCCCTTTTTCGGCAAAGGGACGCGCGGACATCCCCACCCGCGAGTACAAAAATAGAGGCCGAAACAGACTCCTCTGTCTGTGTTTACGCCCCCTTGCAGAACTATGAACACGCTTCATATTCTACCATCCCCCCAGGGAGATGTCAATGGAATGGGACCTGTTTTGCGCAAAAAGTGTACCATTTTGAGCAAAATACGCCGTTATGGCATAGCCATTTGTATTCTGTATGCGTACAAAGATGAAAAGATTTCCTCTATACGGAGGACAATCTATCTTTTTTTTCACGCTCATGCTATAATAAGGAGATGAATCTTTGCGCACATTATAGGAGAGCACCACGAAATATGAAGAGAATTTTTTCCATTTATAAGCCCTATATGCTCCACGCCATCTTCTACAAAGGGGTCACCCGGCTGTCCGTTGCCGCCGCAGCCTGCCTTGTGTGGGAAAACTTTGTCAGCGATGGGATCTTTACCTTATGGGAAGGGCCGGTACTGGTGTGCGGCATCGCATTCCTTGCCTGGGCCTGGATGAGCTACCTCAGCCTGGACGGGTTAAGCCCCCGGCGGCTGTTCACCGCGGGACGCGCACCGGAAAAAAGCAAAAAGCGCCGCCATGCCACCTCCTCTATGGTGGACTATGCAGACGAGCATATCGTCTCCTTTGACGAGCTGGAGCCGGAGGAGCGCACCTTTTGCAGCCTGGCGACCAATCTGGTGCTGGGCAGCGCCATGACCTTGATCGGCCTGGCGGCCGGCGCTCTTTAATAAGGAGGGGCAGGATGCAGGCACAGACAAGATCCATCGTACTGGGGGTGCTGGCCCATGTGGACTCCGGCAAGACCACCCTGTCCGAAGCTATGCTGTACCGGGCGGGGGTCATTCGCAAACTGGGCCGGGTGGACCACCGGGACGCTTTTTTGGATACGGACGCCTTGGAGCGGGCACGGGGCATCACCATTTTTTCAAAACAGGCTTTGCTGGACGCCGGGCAGACCCATATCACCCTGCTGGACACCCCCGGCCATGTGGATTTTTCCGCCGAGGCCGAGCGCACCTTGCAGGTGCTGGACTATGCTGTGCTGGTGATCAGCGGGCCGGGCGGCGTGCAGAGCCACACCGAGACCCTGTGGCAGCTGCTGCGCCGGTACCGCATCCCTACCTTTGTATTTGTCAATAAGATGGATCTGCCCGGCCCGACCCGTGCCGAACTGCTGGAACAGCTGAACCGCCGCCTGGGTGAAGGCTTTGTGGATTTTGGCGCTGACCCTGCCGCCCGGGACGAAGCGCTGGCCCTGTGTGACGAACGGCTTATGGATGCCTGGCTGGAACAGGGTGCCTTGGAGGACGGCCAGATCCTGCCCGCCATTGCCCGGCGGCATGTATTCCCCTGCTGGTTTGGCTCTGCGCTGCGGCTGGACGGTGTAGACCCGCTGCTGGAAGGGCTGGACCGGTTCACCCGCCCGGCCCCGGCACTGTCTGCCTTTGGTGCGGCGGTATTCAAGGTCTCGCAGGATGAGCAGGGCGCACGGCTGACCTGGCTGCGGGTCACCGGCGGAGAATTAAAGGTAAAGGACCTGCTCTCCGGCGAGGGGCCGGAGGGCCCCTGGGCCGAAAAAGCCAATCAGCTGCGGCTGTACTCCGGCACAAAATATACCCTGGCCGAGCGGGTCGGGCCGGGGCAGGTCTGCGCAGTCACCGGCCTGACCCAGTGCCGCCCCGGCCAGGGTCTGGGCTCCCAGCGTGACAGCGAGCCCCCCGCCCTGGAACCGGTGCTGAGCTATCAGGTCCTGCTGCCGGAAGGCGCCGACGCCCACGCCGCACTGGACAAGCTGCGCCGTTTGGAACAGGAGGACCCCCAGCTCCATGTGGTGTGGAACGAGACCCTGGGGCAGATCCATTTGCAGCTGATGGGAGAGATCCAGCTGGAGGTGCTGCGCACCCTGCTGGCCCAGCGTTTTGGGCTGGAGGTATCCTTTGGCCCCGGCGGTATATTATATAAGGAGACCATCACCGAACCCATCGAGGGTGTGGGACACTATGAGCCTCTGCGCCATTATGCTGAGGTGCATCTGAAACTGGAGCCTCTGCCCCCCCGCAGCGGGATGCAGTATGCCGCCGACTGCCGGGAGGAAGTGCTGGACAAAAACTGGCAGCGGCTGGTGCTGACCCATTTGGAGGAAAAGCAGCACCTGGGCGTGCTGACCGGCGCCCCCCTCACCGATATGAAGATCACCCTTATTGCCGGCAAAGCCCACCTGAAACACACCGAAGGCGGGGATTTCCGCCAGGCCACCTACCGTGCGGTGCGCCAAGGACTGATGATGGGCAAGAGCCAGCTGCTGGAGCCTTGGTACAGCTTCCGGCTGGAAGTGCCCGCCGAGAACATCGGCCGGGCCATCACCGACATCCAGCGTCGGGAGGGCACTTTTGACCCACCCGAGACCGGCTTGGAGACCGCCGTGCTCACCGGCACTGCTCCGGTGGCCACACTGCGGGACTACCCGGTCGAGCTGGCTGGCTATACCCATGGCCGGGGCCGGATCAACCTGACCCCCGTGGGCTACCGGCCCTGCCATAACGCAGCCCAGGTCATTGCGGAAAGCGGCTACCAGCCCCAGCACGACCTGGACAACCCGGCCGACTCGGTGTTCTGTGCCCATGGCGCCGGTTTTGTGGTATCCTGGGCGGACGTGCGCAGCCATATGCACGTGGACAGCGGCTGGGGCAAGAGCCAGCGCCCCGCCGATGCCGCCCCTGCCCCCAGCCCCCGCCGGGCCGCCGCCTACCGGGCCACCCTGGAAGAGGATGCCGAGCTGATGAAGATCTTTGAGCGGACCTACGGCCCCATCAAGCGGGACCCGCTGGCCGCTTTCCGCCCGGTAAAAAAGACCGAACGACCGGATTTTGCCGCCCAGAGCTGGACCATCGCACCGGAATATCTGCTGGTGGATGGCTACAACCTGATCTTTGCCTGGGAGGAGCTTTCTGCCCTGGCAAAACAAAGCCTGGATGCCGCCCGCACCCGGCTGGCAGACATCCTGTGCAACTACCAAGGCTACAAAAAATGCGTGGTGATCCTGGTATTCGACGCCTACCGGGTGCCGGGCAGCCCCGGCGCCATTGAACAGTACCACAACATCCACATCGTTTATACAAAGGAAGCCGAGACCGCCGATATGTACATCGAGCGGGTGACCCACGAGATCGGCAAGCAGCGCCGGGTTCGGGTGGTGACCTCGGACGGAGCCGAGCAGATCATCATCCTGGGGCACGGGGCGCTGCGGGTCTCCTCCCGGCTGTTCCAACAGGAAGTGGAAGAAGTAGAACGGGAGATCCGCGCTCTGCTGCAAGGCTGAGGAGGAAAACGCTCATGACCGAGATCACATCGGAGTTTGTATGGTCCTGCATCCGGCCCCGTCCGCGGGACAGCCACAAGGGCACCTTTGGCAGCGTGCTGGCTCTGGCCGGCAGCGCCCGCTATCGGGGCGCTGCGCTGCTGGCGGCAGAAGGGGCACTGCGGGCCGGTGCCGGTCTTGTGACCCTGGCCAGTGTGGAGCCGGTGTTGGCAGCCGCCTCTGTCCGCCTGCCGGAGTGCTGCCTGCTGCCCTGCATCGACGGGGCGGAAGGGGGCATCTCCCCGGAAAGTCTGCCCCTGCTGCGCCGTCAAAAGGCCGCCGTGCTGCTGGCGGGGCCGGGGCTGGGCTATACCGCCCAAAGCACGGCCCGTGCCGCCGAGACCCGCACCCTGATCCAGCAGCTGCTGAGCGGCTTTGCGGGCTGCGCCGTGCTGGACGCAGACGGGTTGAACGCCGCCGCAGGGCTGCTGTCTGCCGGTCAGCCCCTGCCCCATCCTGCGGGGGCCTTGGTGCTGACCCCGCACCCCGGAGAGATGGCCCGGCTCACCGGTCTGAGCACCGGCGCTGTGAACGCCGACCGGGAGGGCATCGCCCGCCGCTTTGCGCAGCAGTGGGACGCCGTGGTGCTGCTGAAAGGGATGCGCACCATCATTGCCGCCCCGGATGGCCGCTGTTTTGTGAACCCCACCGGCAACCCGGGCCTGGCCCGGGGCGGCAGCGGGGACGCGCTGGCAGGCATCCTGGCAGCGCTGCTGGCCTGCGGACTGGAGGCTGCTGAGGCCGCCGCCTGCGCCGCCTGGCTCCATGGCGCCGCCGCCGACCGGGCTGCCGCCCAACGGGGCGAATACGGCATGCTGCCCCAGGATCTTTTCCCCGCCTTGGGGACCCTCTTTGCGGAAAACGGGCGTTAAAGCACTGCCCCTTCCAGTGCCAGCAGACGCTGTTTCAGCTCCAGCCCTCCGGCATAACCGGTAAGACGGCCATTCGCTCCCACTACCCGATGACAAGGCACCAGAATGGCCAGCGGGTTGCAGTGACAAGCCCCGCCCACGGCGCGGGCTGCCCCCGGCCTGCCCAGCCGGTCTGCCAGCTGACCATAACTGCACACCTGCCCATAGGGGATCTGCAGCAGCTCTGCCCAGACCTGCTGCTGGAAAGCCGTCCCCTGCCCCGCCAAGGGCAGGTCAAAGACCTGGCGGCGGCAGGCAAAATATTCTTCCAGCTGGCGCTGCGCCTCCCGCAGCAGAGGGGTAGGCCGGGCGGGGGCATCCGCCCCGGTGCAAAACTCCACCCGGCACAGGCTGTCCCCCGCCTGCTCCAACCGCAATACGCCCAGCGGGGTATCCATCCATAAAATTCCTTGCTGCAAAACAAAACCGCTTCCTTTCCCGTCGAATCGTGCTATACTACACATGATAGCATATCCCGACCAGAATAGAAAGGAGCGGTTTATTTTTATGGTCCAAGCACTGGAAAAGATCCTGGCGGACAGCCGCAGCGCCGTATTTTTTGGCGGAGCAGGGGTCTCCACCGAAAGCGGCATCCCGGATTTTCGCAGCGTGGACGGACTGTACCACCAGAAATACGACTACCCGCCTGAGACCATCCTCAGCCATACTTTTTGGGAGCGCTGCCCGGAGGAATTCTATCGCTTTTACCGGGACAAGCTCCTTGTCCGGGGTGCAAAGCCCAACGCCGCCCATCTGCGGCTGGCCAAGCTGGAGCAGCAGGGCCATCTGGCAGCGGTGGTCACCCAGAACATCGACGGGCTGCACCAGGCTGCCGGGTCCAAGCGGGTATACGAACTGCACGGCAGCACCCTGCGCAACTACTGCCTGGGGTGCGGCGCCTTCTATGATGCAGGATTCATTGCCCAAAGCCAGGGCGTGCCCCGCTGCCCGGTCTGCGGCGGCATCGTCAAGCCGGACGTGGTGCTGTATGAAGAAGGGTTGGACGAGCAGGTGCTGTCCGGCGCTGTCAATGCCATCCGCCGGGCGGATACCTTGATCATCGGGGGCACCAGCCTGGTGGTCTACCCCGCTGCCGGGCTGATCCGCTACTTCCAGGGGGATCATCTGGTGGTGATCAACCTGCAGCCCACCGCTGCAGACCGCCAGGCCGACCTGTGCATTGCCCAGCCCATCGGGCAGGTGCTCAGTGAGGAGATCTGTCTGGACTGACCCGCTCCGTCCGCATGGTTCGTGCTTCTTTTCTGCCTTTGCAGGGTAGACTGGGCTTTGTACCCACAAACTGCAAAGGAGGAACGTTCCCCATGACCATTCTGCCCGAAAAAAACTCGGCCCGCCTGCGGCGCATCCGTGCCGAGCAGTTCTGTCTGCTGGCGCAGCGGGAAGCCAGCAGCGTCTACCGCCCCCACAGCGAGGTATTGCGTATGCTGGCCGCCGGCGAAGCCTGGGCCGTCTGCGAACACCGGTCCGAACCGGTGGAAGCGCTGCTGACCCTGCCCCTGAACGCCGACACCGCCTGTGCCGCCGCCCTGCGGGAATATCTTTGCTGGGACGGGACGCAGCAGGGCTGCATCCTTACCCCGCCCATCGGCTCTGCCCCTCAGCAGGCGCCTGCCCTGGCTGCGGCCGCTGTACGCCGGGCCGCAAAACTCTGCGGCGGCGGCCCCGTGTGGGCCGTGCTGGAGTGTACCGCCGGCTCTGAGCCGCTGGCCACTGCGTACTTAAAACAGGGCTTTGCCTTGCGGGCCATACGCCCGCTGGACAGTCTTTCCCCCTGTTACCTGTTCGGCTTTGAGGGAGCGGATGCCCCGGCTGTGGAGCCGATCTGGGTGCCTTTGGGGGAGATGGGCCGGGTAGCCGCACTGCTGGCCCGGGGCTGGGCCGCAGTGGACAGCCGCCCCAGCCCCCAGGGCACCGCTCTGGCTCTGTGCCCGGTTTGATACACAAAAGAAAAGGAAGGTAAAACGCCTATGAAAGCTGTGATCCTGGAAAGCTACGTCATGCACCCGGGGGATCTGGACTGGTCCGGGGTAAAAGCACTGGTGCCGGATACCACACAGTATGTGCGCACCACCTATGAGGAGATCGTGCCCCGCATCCAGGATGCGGAACTGGTGCTGCTGAACAAATGCCGCATCGACGAGGCGGTGCTGGCCCAATGTCCCAAGCTCCGGTGGGTGGGCATCATCGCCACCGGCACCGACAACCTGGACCTGGCCGCCTGCCGCCGCCACGGGGTCAGCGTGGCCAATGTGCCCGGCTACTCCACCTACAGCGTTGCCCAGATGACCTTCAGCCTGTTATTGGCCATCTGTCAATGCGCCCAGCGGTACGACACCGCCGTCAAGGATGGGCACTGGCAGCTGAATGTCCCCGCCTGCTATGGGCTGCTGCCCCAGCAGGAGCTGTATGGCAAGGTGTTTGGCGTTTACGGCTACGGCAGCATCGGGCGGCAGGCAGCCCGGATCGCCCAGGCTTTTGGGATGCGGGTGCTGGCCTGCACCCGGACCCAGCGGCCGGAGTACGATGCCGACGGGGTAGAGTTTGTTCCCTTCCAGACTCTGCTGGCCGAAAGCGACGTACTCAGCCTCCACTGTCCTGCCACCCCGGAGACCCGGGGCCGGATAGACGGCAGCGCCCTGGCTCAGATGAAGCCCGGCGCCATCCTGCTGAACACCGCCCGCGGCGCACTGGTGGACGAAGCCGCCGTTGCGGCGGCCCTGCACAGCGGGCATCTGGGTTTTTATGGGGCAGACGCTTTTGCTGCCGAGCCCCTGCCCCCAGACAGCCCGCTGCGGGCGGAGCCTCATGCGCTGCTGACCCCCCACATTGCCTGGACCACAGCCGAAGCCCTGGAAAACCTGATGCGCATCACCACCCAGAATCTGCGCAGCTTTTTGCAGGGTCAAGGAGAACACATCGTAAACTGAGCTTTTCGGGGCGTGCCCCGCATCTGCATCCGGCTGGCGAAGCATCGCCAGCCGTTTTTGCATTTTAGGCTTCATTTTTATTGCAATGCCCCCTGCGGTATGATAGGATAGGGCCAAAATACACGGAGGTTTTCCCCTATGATCTACGATACCCTAAACAACCTGCCCAACTACCTGGGCCTTGTCAGCGGGCTGGACGCTGTGATCGAATTTGTCATGGCACGGGACATCACCGCTCTGCCTGCCGGACGCACCCGCATCGACGGCGATACCGCCTATGTCACCGTAAGCACCGTGACCCCGCAGAATGCAGATAAGGTCCCCTTTGTGCGCCACGATGCACACCTGATCCTGGAAACCGACCTGGAAGGCAGCGAGCTGTTCGAGGTCTCGCTGGGCGAGCTAACCCCCACCCGCCCTGCCGACCCGGAGAGCGACACGGTCACGGGCACAGCCGGCACCAGCGCCGCCGGGATGCTGTGCGAGGGACGGTTTGCCCTGTTCCTCGCCGGGGAGGCTTACCGCACCGGGCTGAAAGCCCAGGGCTGCGGCAAGCTGAAAAAAGCCGTCTTTACCATCCAGCTGGACGAAGACCCCGAGGAGGAATGAGCGCTATGACCAATGAACAGGTCTACGCCATGTCCTTTGGCAAGCTATACCCCCTGCTGGCAGGCAAAGCCCTGCGCAAGGCGTAAAGTCCTTCACTTTCTGCTCTAAAAAACAAGCCCCCTGTCTGCGCCTTTTGAAAAAGAGCCGCAGACAAGGGGCTTTCTACTTTATTTTACAGGGACTGGATCGCAGCCTTGATGCGGGCAGCGGCGGTCTTGGTCTTTTCTGCATCGCCAAAGGCGGTCAGGCGGAAGTAACCCTCGCCGCACTCGCCGAAGCCGACACCCGGGGTGCCCACCACACCGGCATTCTCCAGCAGCCAATCAAAGAACTGCCAGCTGTCCATACCGCCGGGGCAGCGCAGCCAGATGTAGGGGCTGTTCTTGCCGCCGCAGTACCACACGCCGCACTCATCCAGTGCGTCGGCAATGACCTTAGCGTTCTGGCGGTAGTAATCCAGGTTGGCCTGGATCTCTGCCATGCCGCTCTCGCTGAACACAGCGGCTGCTGCCCGCTGCACCACATAGGGCACACCGTTGAACTTGGTGGTCTGGCGGCGCAGCCAGAGCTTGTTCAGGTTCATGCCCTCCCGCTCCAGCTCCTTGGGCACGATGGTGTAGCCGCAGCGGGTGCCGGTAAAGCCTGCGATCTTGGAGAAGGAGCAGATCTCAATGGCACACTCCCGGGCGCCCTCTACCTCAAAGATGCTGCGGGCCAGGGCCGGGTCAGTGATGAAGCACTCGTAAGCAGCGTCGTACAGGATCACGGCGTCATTCTTCTTTGCGTAATCCACCCAAGCCTTGAGCTGCTCCCGGGTATAGGCAGCGCCGGTGGGGTTGTTGGGGCTGCAAATGTAGATGATGTCTGCCTTTACGCTGTCATCCGGCATCCCCAGGAAGCCGCCCTCCTGGCTGGTGCGGCCGTAAATGATCTTGCGGCCGTCGGTGACGTTATCGTCCACATAAGTGGGGTAGACCGGGTCCGGAACCAGAACGGTGTTATCGGTGTCAAACAGGCCCAGCACATTGGCCAGGTCGCTCTTGGCGCCGTCCGAAACAAAGATCTCGTCCTCAGCCAGCTGGGTGCCCCGGGCAGCGTAGTAGCCCTGGATCGCCGTTTTAAGGAAGCCGTAGCCCTGCTCCGGGCCATAGCCGTGGAAACCCTCTTTGGTGCCCATCTCAGCGGCAGCCTCCTGCATGGCGGACACCACGCACTTAGCCAGAGGCTGGGTCACATCTCCGATGCCCAGGCGGATGATCTCCTTGTCCGGGTGAGCCTGCTGGTATGCCGCCACCTTATGGGCGATATCCACAAACAGATAGCTGGCTTTCAGCTCACCATAGTGCTTATTCATTTTCATAATGCTTTCCCTCGCTTTTTATCTCAATTTGCATTGCAGCAGCTTTATACCTCGGCCACACCCTCGCAGACCGTAACGGCCGGGCCGGTCATCCGCAGCTGACGGTCCGGCAGCACCTGGATGCACAGTTCCCCGCCCCGCAGAGCGATGTGCAGCGGCTGGCCCGCCGGGCACAGCCCCCGTTCCGTAAGGGCAGCCGCCACAGCGCAGGCCCCGGTGCCGCAGGCCCAGGTCTCGCCGCTGCCCCGCTCCCACACCCGCATCTTGATATGGGTGGAATCCACCAGCTGGACAAACTCTGTGTTGATCTGCTGGGGGAAGTTCGGGTGCTTTTCAAACGCAGGACCCAGCTTTTCCAGGTCCAAATCGTCCACATCCGGCACGATGGTAACACAATGGGGGTTGCCCACGCTGACACAGCTGACCTGCCAGGTCCTGCCCGCTGCGGACAAGGGCACATCCACCAGCTCCGCTTCCCCCATCTGCACCGCAGGCAGGTCAGCGGGCAGCAGGCTGTACTGGCCCATCTCTACCTGCCACATCCCCTCCCCCTGCCAGCGCAGGGTCTTGAGTCCGCTGCGGGTATCGATGCGCAGTTCATCCAGCACCGCACATTCCGGCGCATGGGTGCGCAGCCACTGGGCCACACAGCGGATGCCGTTGCCGCACATCTTCCCCTCGCTGCCGTCGGCGTTGAACATCCGCATCTGGCCATGGGCACCAGGCGTCTCCGGAGCGCAGATGCAGATGATGCCGTCCGCACCAATGGAAAAATGCCGCTGGGACAGCCGGCAGGACAGCTCTGCGATCTGCTCCGGCACACCGCTCTCGCGGCAGTCCAGATAGATATAGTCGTTGGCGCAGCCCTGCATTTTGGTAAACGGAAGCTTCATAGCACAAACCCCTTTCCTGCTGATGCGGAAAACTTACGCTCCTATCATAACAGACCGGGCACATCTGTCAAGCCCCATTTGCTGCAGAAGCTTTTCCGCCCCTTACAGAAAAGCGGCCGGGCAAAATGGTCCTTATCAAAAATGGGGCTTTCCGCCGCCTCTTTGCTGCAGGTTTTCCCCCAAAGGCCGGTACAGCGTGGACAAAATCAAAAACAGGGCTTGACAAGGGGCGGGGGTTGGGATATAAAAAATAGAGAACCCCTGCGCAGGGTGCAGCCCAAACGCTGGCTGCGCAGGAAAATACCAAACCCAAAAAGGAGACCGTGACAATGGATGTATTTGAAAAGATCCGCGCACTGCTGGCGGAGCAGCTGGACATCGACCCGTCTAAGATCACGATGGACAGCGATATCATGAGCGATTTTGAGGCCGACAGCCTGGATATCGTGGACATGGTGATGACGCTGGAGGATGAGTTCGGCGTTGAGGTGCCGGACGATGCTATCGAGACCCTGCACACGGTGGGCGATGTGGTGAACTTTGTGGAGAGCCACCAGAAGGGCTGAGCAGCCCCGTTTTCTTTGACAAAGAGCCCCGCATACCGGCGACGCGATCCGGCGGCGCTGCGGCGGGGCTTTTAATATGGGTTCGTGCGGGACGGAAACGCCGTCTGGCGCACGGCCTTTGGAGGATAGAACAAAATGGCAAAAGACAACAAAAAGCTTGTACAGGCGATCACCAGCCAGGAGGAGAACTTCGCACAGTGGTACACCGACATCTGCGTCAAGGCAGAGCTGGTGGAGTATTCCAGCGTGAAGGGCTTTATCATCCTGCGGCCTTACGGCCAGGCGATCTGGGAGAATATCCAGAAAGACCTGGACGCCCGTTTCAAGGCCAGCGGCCATGAGAATGTGGCCATGCCGGTGCTGATCCCGGAAAGCCTGCTGAAAAAGGAAGGCGAGCTGGTCAATGGCTTCGCGCCGGAGGTGGCGTGGGTCACGATGGGCGGCTCGGACGAGCTTGAGGAGCGGCTGGCCGTGCGCCCCACCAGCGAGACCATGTTCTGCGACCACTGGTCCCGTGTGCTGCACAGCTACCGCGAGCTGCCGATGAAGTATAACCAGTGGTGCAGCGTGGTCCGGTGGGAAAAGACCACCCGCCCGTTCCTGCGCAGCCGCGAGTTCTGGTGGCAGGAGGGTCACACCATCCACGAGACCGCTGCAGAGGCCGAGGCAGAGACCCAGGCACAGCTGGACTGCTACGCAGATACCTGCGAGCAGGATCTGGCTATCCCGGTGCTGAAGGGCCGCAAGACCGACAAAGAAAAGTTTGCCGGTGCAGAGGCCACCTACACCATCGAGGCCATGATGAAGGACGGCAAGGCCCTGCAGAGCGGCACCAGCCACTACTTTGGGGATAAGTTCAGCCGTGCTTATGATGTGACCTTTACCGGCCGCGACAACCAGCTGCACTATCCGTACCAGACCAGCTGGGGCGTGTCCACCCGTCTGGTGGGCGCCATCATCATGACCCATGGTGATGACGACGGCCTGATCCTGCCCCCGGCTGTGGCCCCCATCCAGGTGGTGGTAGTGCCCATTGCCGCCCACAAGCCCGGTGTTTCCGAGAAGGCAGCCGAGCTGGCCGAGAAGATCTCCAAGTATGCACGGGTCAAGCTGGATGACAGCGACAACGCCCCGGGCTGGAAGTTCAGCCAGTGGGAGATGAAGGGTGTGCCCCTGCGCCTGGAGATCGGCCCCAAGGATCTGGAGAAGAACCAGTGCGTTCTGGTGCGCCGCGATACCCGCGAGAAGGTGTTCGTCAGCCTGGACGAGCTGGAGACCGCTATCCCCGCACAGCTGGAGGCTCTGCGCCAGGACCTGTACCAGCGCGCCCTGAAGAACCGGGAGGCCCGCACCTGGGCTGCCACCACCATGGAGGAGGTCAAGCAGCTGGCTCAGGCCAACACCGGCTACATCAAGACCATGTGGTGCGGAGACCTGGCCTGCGAGATGAAGATGAAAGAGGAGGCTGGCCTGTCCAGCCGTTGCATGCCCTTTGCACAGGAGCACCTCAGCGATGTGTGCCCCTGCTGCGGCAAGCCCGCCAAGACCATGGTCTACTGGGGCGTAGCATACTGATCCTCCCCTGCTCTGCATAAAAACCAAACAGCCCTGCGGCATCCCAAAAGGAGCCGCAGGGCTGTTTTTATACTTTTTTATATGTCGGTCACTTTTCGTGCCGGGGATACAAGGCCACCGCCACCCGCCAGGACAGCAGGTAAAGCGCCAGCACCACCACAGCCGCCACAGCCACCGCCGTGGTGACCAGGCTCTGCGTGGCAGCCGGCAGGTCCTGGCTGCTGCCCATGAACACACCCATAAAACCTGCCATTGCGCAGATGAACAAAATGTAGGCCACCCGGGCCTTGTTCTGGTCAAAACGGAAGGTCAGCGGCAGCAGCACGATGTTGCCCGCCAGAGACATCAGCACCGCCAGCGCAACGCTCCGGATGACGATGCCCTGCGGGAGGTCTGCCCCATTCACGACCCAGGCCAGCAGACCGCTGCCCCCTGCCAGGAGGCCCGCTATGCCTGCCATGCACAGGCCCACCAGATATTTGCAGCCCACGATCTGCTCCGCCGAGAGGGGCAGGGTGCGCTGATAGACGCTCCACCCGCTGGTGGTGTCCAGCGTCAGCAGGGACATGGGGATGGTGCCGGTCAGCATCCCGGCATAGAGCACCATGAACCAGCTGCCGCTTTTCATTGCAAACACCGAGATCCCCATCATGATCAGCACTGCCACCCCTATAAAGCGGCAGCTCCGCTTTGCCTGGCAGAGATCCTTATACAAAAGCCCTTTCATCGCAGATCCTCCCCTTTTACCATCATCACAAACAATTCTTCAATGCTTACCGGCGTCAGGCTGCTGCCCTGGGGCACGTCCTCCCGGCGCACCAGCGCCTCGGCACCATAGGGCGTGACCCGCTTGCCGCGAACCGCGGCGGGGTCCAGTGCAGCAAACTCTGCCGCACTGCCATGCCACAGAGCATACTCGTCCCGCAGGGTGTCTTTGTCCTCACAAAGCATCAAACGGCCCTTGTGCAGGAATGCGATGGTATCGCAGAGTTTTTCCAGGTCGCTGACGATATGGGAGGAGATCAGGATGGAGTGGTCCTCATCCCGGGCAAAATCCAGCAGGATGTCCAGCAGCTCGTCCCGGGCTACCGGGTCCAGTCCGCTGGTGGCTTCGTCCAACAGCAGCAGCTTCGGGTGGTGGGACAAGGCCACCGCAATGCACTGCTTCATCCGCATCCCCTTGGAGAAAGCGCCAAACGCCTTCTTCTCCGGCAGGCCGAAGCGTTGGCAGTAGTCCTTGTAGGCCGCTGCGTCCCAGTTGGGGTAGATATCTGCCATCATCCGTCCGATCTGGACGGGGTTCATAGTGCCCGGCAGACCGCCGCCCTCCAGCACCACGCCCACCTCGGTTTTAAGCCGCTGCGGGGCTGCGCTGTTCTCCTGTCCCAGCACCCGGATGCTGCCGCCGTCCCGCTGCAGAATATCCAAAATCAGCCGGATGGTGGTGGATTTGCCTGCGCCATTTTCTCCGATCAGGCCGCAGATGGTGCCGCCGGGCAGGGTCAGATCCAAAGGCCCCAGGCAAAAATCCGAATAGCGTTTTTCCAAACCTTTTAATTCCAGTGCATTCATATATCTCACTCCTCTGCTATCAGTTCCAGCATCTGCGCCAGCTCTTCCCGGCTCAGCCCGCAGGCCGATGCCAGGCGCACCGCTTCGCCCAGATGCGATTCGATCTGTTTATAGTACTCCTCCCGCAGCAGCTCCGTATTTTTCGGAGCCACAAAAAAACCCTTGGAGGGTACCGCATACAAAAACCCCTCTTTTTCCAGCTCATCATACGCACGCTTTGTGGTGATGACACTGATGCGCAGATCCCGCGCCAGCCCCCGGATGGAGGGCATCGGCTCATCCGCCTGCAGCTCCCCGCCTACGATCTGATTTTTGATCTGGGTGTAGATCTGATCGTAGATGGGTGCGCCGCTCTTATTATCGATATACAGTTCCAACCTTTCCCGCCTCCTTCCGTACTCCTTGTGTATATTCAGTATATACACTAGATACAGCATTGTCAAGGGGAGATCTGCACAGAGAAGCATCTTTTTTTCAAAAAGCCGTCCTGCGTTTCGGCCCTTCTGCGCAAAAAACGGCTGGCGAACCAGCGCCAGCCGTCAAAAAAGCTTTTTTGTTCTCAATCGATCACGGTACGGGTACGTCCAATGCCCAGCACAGCCGTACTGATCTTTTTCCAGCTATTGCAGCCGCAGATGCCATCCACTCCCAGACCAGCCCGGCGCTGATACCCCCGGAGCGCCTCCTCGGTGCGGGTGCCGAAGATGCCATCGATGCGGCTGCCTGTTTTATACCCCAGGGCAGACAGCGCATCCTGCAAGACCATGACATAACAGCCGCGGCTGCCCCGGCGCAGGGTGGGATACCCGGCCGTTGTGCCGGAACAGGCTGGCCGGCCATAGCGGCGGTCAAAGTGGACCCAGGTGGGGGTCTGGCTCAGCGGTTCCACATAGCCCCAGGCGCCTGTAGCCCGGGCTGCATTGTAGATCTGGCGGCGGGAAGCGCTGTTCAGCCGCTGCCCTACGTCAAACGCCACCCCTACATAGTGCTGACTGCGTGTACCATGGCCCCCCTCCCAGATACGGCGGAAGGCGTACCCCACAGGGATGCCTTTGCCGTACTTGCGGCGGGTCAGGTTCCACGCTTCCATGGCTGCAATGGTGGTCCAGAGCGTGGGGCTTTTGGATTTGCCCCGAAACTCCCGCACGGTCAAAGTCCGGCCTGTGCTATACGGCATGGGGTCACTTTCACTCAGGCTCGAATAGGTGTAGATCCGGTTCTCATAGGCATCGTAAACCAAAAGACGGGCCACGGATCATCCCTCCTTTTGTTCCGCACAGGGGCAGGGCGGGCAAACCGGGCCAGGCCCCTCCGGCGGAAGGGTCCCGCTCGGGCTGCTCTGCTGACGCAGAGCGTTCCAGGTCATGCGGCCCACGGTGCCGGTCTCAAGCAGACCTGCCCGCCCCTGAGCCGCCTTGACGGCTGCGGCCAGCGCAGCGGTAAAGTCCGGGCTCTGCTCCACAAAGGGATCGCCGCAGTACACAGCGGCGCGCTGGTTCAGCCAGCGGGCGATCTGCTCAACCTCCGGGCCGATGCTTCCCTCGCCCAGCGCATACCCGGGGTACTGGCTGCCCAGAGCCGCATTGCGGTCTCCGCTGGGGGTAAAGGCCGCCAGCTGCAAGCCCAGCGCCTCGGCCGCCGCCCAGGTCTCCTGGTCCACGATGCCGGTCACCGGCAGATTCAGCAGCGCCTGCAGGCTGCGGGTAGCCACCACCGTCTCCGGGGTATAACGGTTGGACAGCGGCAGGCTTTGGACGCTGTCAAAATAGTAGCCAATGCGCTGCAAAAGCACCGTGTAGTACAGCACCGACGGCCCCTCGCTGCCTTCCTGCAAGGGGGCGCCGGGCCAGGGCTGACGCTCAAACACGATCACCGGCCCGGACTGGCGCAGCTGAGAGGCCCGTTTGTACAGCGAATCCCAGGTAGCACGGCCCACGATGCCGTCCACCGTCAGCCCGGCAAACTTCTGGTACGCCCGCACCGATGCTTCGGTACTGGGGCCAAACCGACCATCGATGCTCACCGCCGGAATACTGCTCTGGTAAGCGCTGAGGATATACAGATAAAACTGCAGCTCCCGCACCGCCCGGCCCGAAGAACCCACACGCAGAACACCGGGATAATCGCCGGGGCGCAGGTTGGGCGCCAGCAGATCGTTGGCTGCGTCGTTGTAGACCTCGTACAGCTTGGACCAGGTAGCACGGCCCACAATGCCATCCGAAGCAAGGCCGAAATAGCTCTGGAACTTCTTTACTGCGGCTGTGGTGGAGGGACCAAAGATGCCGTCCACACCCACATCATTCAGCGCTGAGTAGACCGAGCGGGCGATCTTGAGCCAGAATTGCACCAGACGCACGTTCTGGCCCCGGTCACCCGGACGCAGCGGCGTGCCCGGATATGCGTTGGGCGTGCCGTTGTCCGACTGGATGCTGCGATACTCCCGATAGATGGCATCCCAGGTGGTTTTGCCCACCACTCCATCCACCGTCAGCCCGTGGCGGCGCTGGAACGCCCGCACGGCTGCCGTGGTGCCGGTGCCAAAAATGCCATCCACCGTCAGTGTGGGAATGTTGTCATCGTACTGTGCAATGGTGTTCAGCCAGAACTGCACCCGCTCCACAGCGCTGCCCCGGGAGCCTTGGCGCAGCACCGTGCCGCCCCAGCTGCCGTCCGGCAAGGTGCCGCCTGCGGTCTCGCCCTCGCTGGTCAGCTCGGCCAGGTCCTTGACCGACACATAGATATAGCTGATCTTGTACCAGGTCTGGCGTCCCACCACCCCATCAGCGGTAAGATTGAACTGTTTCTGGAACGCCCGCACCGTGGATGCCATCTGCGCCCCAAACACACCATCCACATTCAGCTTGCCCAGGAAGGGGTAGTCCTTTGCAATGCGGTTGAGCTGGCGCTGCAAGGTAAACACTGCCGGGCCGCTGCTGCCCTGCCGCAGCGGAGAGCCGGGGTAGCTCTGGGGAATCGAGCGGATGTTGTCGCTGCGGACGATCTCCACATCGTTGCCGTAATAGTACCGCAGGATCTGCAGTGCATTCTTGCCCTGGTTGGCCAGGGTAACCGTGCCCCACTGCTTGAGGCCGGCACAGCTGACGCTCTTGCCGTCACAATACTCTGCATAATAGGGGTTGACCGTGCCCTTTTTGCGGATATAGGTGTTGAAGATGTCGTTGGTCAGCCGCACCATCACATCAAACACGGTGCGGCCATGGACATAGTACTGGTCGTAGCTGGTGGAGTTGGTGATGTTGAAGCTGTACCCCTTGCTGGGATACCACTCGGTATAAATACGGTTGAGCGCCAGAGAGATCTGGCAGTGGATGTTGGCCCGCAGCGCCTGCTCCGGCCAGGTGGGGTACACCTCGCTGGAGGCCACATTGGCGATATAATCCCGGAAGGACACGGTCACATTGCGTGCCGATGCCGACGGCTTGCCCAGGTGGACCGTAATGGTCTTGGGGATCACCACCCGATCCAGCACCAGCGGGGCAGCGGGGCACTCCACCACCGGTCTTGCGCCAGAGCCACCCTGCCCGGCAAACAGCGGATGCTCCGGGATCACCACCGGCACATCGGGCACATCCCGCCCTGCTTCGGTCTCGGGGATCATCTCCGGCTGCGCAAGGGTCACCTGCCCCGGGAAGATCTGCACCCCCTGGATGCGCACAGTGCGGTAACCCGGCTTGGATGCCGTAAGACTGCACACTGCATACGGCCGCTGGGTCGTGTTTTGTTCTTCCAGAGACAAGCGGCAGGCCGGGGTCTGGATGGTCACATCCTCGGCATTGCCCTGGGCATCGGTATGGCGCACTGCGGCAAAGCCATCCCCCGTAATGGCGATTCTGACCCCTTCTACCGGGGCAGACTTACGGGCCGCAAAGGCCTGGATGCGTAGGATTCCAGTTGTCATAGCAAAAGCTCCTTTTCCAATGAAACTAGACGTTTCGTCCACGCCAGTCTATTCCGCTGCGTTCAAAGGTGTGCAGGGCTCTACACGGCTTTTCCGCCTTTCCGTAAAAACAGGGGAGGTTGTGCGCCGGGATTGTTAAATTTTTTTGACGCCACAATAGATCTGCCCTCTGAACCGTATTCCTGATGAAGCGAGCTGCGGGCGCAGCGCTGTACAGCCTGGCCCTGCCCTTCGATCCGAAAGTGGACGGACGGCCCAAGGCCCCCGCCATCTTCCAAACAAACACACAAAGGAGCGATATTATGAATAAAAAGCTGCCTGTATTGATCCTGACCGGCGCACTGGCCTGCGCTGTATTCTCCCCTGCGCTGGCTGCCGAAAAGGCGCCCGCCCTTACTCCCCCCGCTGCTTATGTTGAGGAGGTGCAGACATTGCCCAACAGCGTACTGTATTATGGTACTCTAACGGAGATCGTCCGGGACGAGGACGGCTCCATCTTCCAGCTGTCTATGGACTCGGAGCAGTTCGGCGAATATGTCATGAATATCTCGGAGCAGACTGCCTGGATCGACAGCGCAAACCACACAGCTGCGGACCCTGCCGCCCTGCAGGAGGGGCAGAGCTTGTATGTGTTCCACAGCCCCATTGCCACCCTCTCTCTGCCGCCCCAGTCTGCCGCTTTTGCTGTGGTCACCAATCTGTCCATGGATGCGCAGTCTGCACAGCTGCACAAGGTAGAGGAAGTCTCGCTGCAGGACGGCCAGCTGCAGATCACCACGGATAACGGCGGACTGTATATCACCGCAGACCAGAACACCGTTGTTTCTGCTTACGGCTCCGACGCCGCTGCTGCGCTGGAGGATGTCCAGCCCGGCCGGCAGGTGATCGCCTGGTACAGCGCCGTGGCCCAGAGCTACCCCGGCCAGGCCTATACCACCCACCTTATGCTCCTGCCGGAAGCCGAGCAAACGGCAGAAGATAGTGAAGCGATTGGAAGCACCGAAAACGATTAACCTGTAAATTTTCAAAAAAGCGTCTGGGCATATTGCTCCAGGCGCTTTTTTCATCCGGATATCGGTCACTCTTGATATGAGGGGCTTTCCCGGCAGAGAATAAAACATATCTTCTCACCCTTTTTCAGAAAATCACCGCAGTTTTATCGTGTAGGCACGCCCCTTGCAACTTGCCAGGGGTTATGCTATGCTAAGTTTAAAGCCCCCCCTGTTCAGGACACCTTATTTAGCGGTGTAACTCATGATAAAATTCTAAAGGAGCGTATCGATTATGCAGGCAACCATCCACAACGAATTTTTGACCCTGACGGTGGACACCCACGGCGCTGAGGCCGTCAGCCTGAAAAATGCTGCCGGAGAGGAAATGCTCTGGCAGGCAGACCCTTCTATCTGGGCACGGCACGCACCGATCTTGTTCCCCTGGACCGGCAAGCTCACCGGCGGTGCGCTGGTTCATGAAGGCAAAACCTACAAAGGCGGGCAGCACGGCTTTGCCCGGGATCTGGAGCACACTCTGGTCAAAGCAGAGGGGGACACCATCCAGCTGCGGCTGGAGTCCACGCCGGAGATCAAAGCCCAGCGCTTTCCGTTCGACTTTGTGCTGACCAGCACCTTCCGGCTGGAAGGCAAAACGGTCCACCATACGCTGACGGTGGAAAACCCCGCCGACTCCGCCCAGACCCTGCGTTTTGGCATCGGCTATCATCCGGCCTTCCAGGTCCCCTTTGACGACCAGCACACCACACAGGACTACGAGTTCCGTTTTGACCAGCCGGAAAGCCCCATGATCCTGGATTGCAGCGCCAATGGCTTGTTGAGCGGCAAATGCCGTTACGAGTGGAAGAACACCCAGTCCATCCCGCTGACGGACGAGCTGTTTGCCGCCGACAGCTACTGCATGGCGGGCCTGCGCACCCAGACTGTGGGCATTTATGAGAAGGATACCGGCCGCAGCATCGTCTGCAATGTGGCAGGCTACCCCTATACTCTGCTTTGGAGCGCCAGCGCATCCCCTGTGCGCTTTGTCTGCATCGAGCCTTGGCAGTCTCTGCCGGGTGCAGCGTCCGATCCCCAGGAGTGGGAGCAGCGGGCTGCCGCTGCCGTATTGGCCCCCGGCCAGAATTGGAGCACCACCCTCAGCACCCGGTTTGAGCGCTGATAGTGTGCTCTAAAGCAGAAAAGAGGAACCTTCTATGAAAGCAGCTCCCTTGCGCTCTGGCGACCACATTGGTATTTTCTCCGCCTCCTCTCCTATATCTGCTACTATCCCCATCCGGTACGATCGAGGGACAGCGTTTCTAGAAAGCAAAGGATATCGGGTGATCCATGGAGCTCTGCGGGGACAACAAGATCACTACCGCTCCGGAAGCATCGCACAGAGAGCTGATGAGTTCAATCAACTTCTCTACGACCCAGACATCCATGTTCTTATGGCTTCCATCGGGGGAAGCAATACAAACTCTATTCTTCCCTATATCGACTACGCATATCTGAAAAAGCACCCCAAGATCATCATCGGTTACTCAGACACAACCGCCCTTTTATTAGCCATCTATGCAAAAACAGGACTCATCACTTTTTATGGCCCAGCTGCAGCCTCCTCGTTTGGTGAACTTCCTCCTTTTGTAGACTGGACTTTTCAAAACTTTCAACAGATTTTGAGTAAGGATTTATCACTTCCCTACACCTATCCCTTACCCCCGGTCTGGACCGATGAGTATATCAACTGGAGTCAGCAAGACCGTTCCAAAGAACAATATCCCAATCGCTGGATCTGCGTTCATCCGGGCTGTGTTCAAGGTCGCCTGATCGGTGGAAATCTGAATACCATGGAAGGATTCTTTGGTGCAGAGTATATGCCCCCTATTCAAGATGGCGACATTCTTTTCCTGGAAGATTCTCTCAAGGATGCCTGCACGATTGAGCGTAGTTTTTCTCTCTTAAAGTTAGCAGGCGTATTTGATAAGGTCAGCGGCATTATCTTAGGCAAGCATGAAAAGTTCGATGACAATGGAACTGGCAGAGCGCCCTATGAGATCCTGCTAGAGGTTCTCGGATCACCGCAGATTCCTATCCTAGCAGATTTTGATTGTTGCCATACACATCCAATGCTGACGCTTCCTATTGGCTGCACTGTTCTGCTGGATGCGGACCATACCCAACTAAAACTATTAGAACCGCCCTTAGAGTACTAAACAAAAAATCCCCCTGGTCTTTGCAGACCAAGGGGATTTTTTGCTCTGTAAGAGCTGGAGCTGGTGACAGGAGTTGAACCTGCAACCCACTGATTACAAATCAGTTGCGCTGCCATTGCGCCACACCAGCAAGGGTACTTTATTAGTATACCATCTCTTCCACAGTTTTGCAAGATGAAATTCTCTTTACCCTACAATCCCGCTGGGCCAGTATATGCTCCAAAATCCCCACAAAAATGCCCCCGCCAGGAACCACAATTCCTGACAGGGGCGTACTTTTTACACAGGATAGCGCAGGGGCTCAGCGTTCACCCCAGCTCCTGCTGGATGCGGGCAAAGTCCTCCAGGGTCAGTGCCTCCGGCCGCACACGGGCATCCAGACCGGCAGCCTCAATGGCAGCAATGGCCCGCTCCTTGGGCAGGGACAGACCGGCGGCAATGGAGTTGGCGGCGGTCTTACGGCGCTGGCCAAAGGCGGCACGGATCAGGGCAAAGTAGCCCTCCTCGTCCTCCACCTGCACAGCAGGCTGCTCCCTCAGATCCATACGCACCACGGCGCTGGTGACCTTGGGGGCCGGGTAGAAGCTGCCCGGCGCTGCCGTAAACATCATGCGGGAACGGGCATAGTAGCTCACAGCACAGCTGATGGCGCTGGATGCCCGGGTACCCGGTGCTGCCGCCAGGCGGTCCGCCGCTTCTTTCTGCACCATAACGGTCAGGTTCTGCACCGGCAGGCGGCTGGACAGCAGTTTCATCACGATCGGGCTGGTGATATAATACGGCAGATTGGCGCAAACCGCCACCGGCATCCCTGCAAACTCTTCCTCAAGCAGGGCAGGCAGGTCCACTTTCAGTACATCCTGTAGTATCAGCTTAAAATTATCCACACCAGCCATCGTCTCTGCCAGCAGGGGCGGCAGCCGTTCGTCCACTTCGATGGACACCACCTTATCTGCCCGGCGTGCAAGCTCCTTGGTCAGCACGCCAATGCCCGGCCCGATCTCCAACGCACCCCAGCCAGGGCCAACGCCGCTGGCATCCACGATCTTGGGGGGCAGGCCAGGGTTGATGATAAAGTTCTGACCAAAGCCCTTGGAGAGGGCAAAATCATATTTTTCGCACAGGGATCGGATCACCGAGAGGTCGGTCAATTCCGGCATAGAGGGTCCATCCTTTCTATTCAGGGGCTTTGCCCAGGGATCACAAGGTCGGTTATTTTTCCAAAACAAGATATACGGTGTATTTTATACGGACAGCAATAGCACGATCGCCCTTCCGGGGCAGCAAAGACCCTCCCCGCTGCGGCTGACCGCGACAGAGAGGGTCCCTTGTTTACAGATCACTTACTGGCGGAAGCCAATGCAGCGTCCTGGCTGGCAGCCTCTTTGCTGCCGGAATCTGCCTCTGCTGCGCCGCTCTCACTTTCAGCAGCGCTTTCCGAAGAAGCACTCTCCGAAGCCGGCTCCTCTTCCGGAGCAGCCGGTTCTGCATCGGAAGCAGCATTTTCTTCCTCTGCGCCTGCCACCGTGGTGGAGCCGCTCATCTGCTGCGCTGCCTGCACTGCACGCAGGATCTGGGGGTCCGTGTCCGGCGTAAAGTCATAGAAGATGACCTCTTCCTCCGCCGTCAAGGGACGCTCCACATCCACGGTCAAGCCGGTGCCATCAAAGCTGTTGCCCTGTCCGTCCAGCAGCTTTGCCACTGTGACCACCAGGGCACTGCCGTCGGACAGGCGCTGGGGGCTGCTCTGGATGGTGCCCTTGCCCTGGGTGGTCTCGCCCACCAGGCGTGCACCGCTCAGGCTGCGCAGAGAGGCAGCAAACAGCTCGGCAGCGCTGGCTGTGTACTTGTTCACCACGCAGACCATGGGCAGCTCTACCACGTTCTCCGAATCGCTGCTGCCCAGCAGAGTACGGTCGCCATCCTTGTCCTCTGCATAGGCCAGCGTGCCTTCCGGACACAGCAGGTCGATGCAGTTCAGGGCATCTTCCAGCACGCCGCCGCCGTTGTTGCGCAGGTCGAACACCAGGCTGGCGGCGCCAGCCTTTTGCAGGGTACGCACTGCATAATCCAGCTCGCTGGCGGTCGTAGAGTCAAACTGATGGATGCGGATATAGCCCACATTGCCTTGCACCAGGCTCTGATCCACCGAAGTGGTGCGGTAACCGTAATGGGTCAGATCGGCGCTGTGTTCTGCGGCGGCGGCGTCCAGCCAGGTCACACTGACCACCGTGCCAGCCTCGCCCCGCAGACGGGTCTGCACCGTATCCACCGTATACATAGCCTTGACCTCCTCCCCGCCAATGGCGATGAGGTAGTCTCCCACCTGGATGCCTGCCTCCTGCGCCGGGGAGTCATCGTAGACCTTCAGCACCTTGGCATAGCCCGTCTGGTCTTTGGCCAGCTCCACGCCAATGCCCATCAGGGTGCCTTCCTGGATCTTCATCAGCTCCGTATAGGAGGTCGCCGTATAATAGCGGGCATAGGGATCTCCTGCGCCCAGCAGATATCCGGCCGTCAGGCAGTCGTACAGCAAGGTCTCGTCAATGTTGTAGTAATCATTGGCCCGCACATAGCGGTCCACCTCTGCGATCTTGTTGTACATGCTCTCCTTCTCTTTGACGCTGGACACCGTGCTGTCAAACAGGCGCATTGCCATCAGCATCGTTACCGAGAAGGTTACAGTCATAGCCAGGATGACGATGGTCACCATCATCCCCACAGAAATTTTTCGGTTCATCGGTCTCCCCCTGTCAGAACAGAAGCATCATAGCCAGGCTCCCCACCAGAGAGAGCACGAACACCCCTGCCAGCACGAGACAGCCCAGGCGCAGCAGGCGCTTACGTTTATCTTCCTTCATGCCTAAAGCCTCCTAAAAATACAATATGCCTTCCCTGCGGGTCCTCTCAGCGGATGGGGACCACGCTGCGCGGATTGATGGAGTTTGCCTTGGAGCTGCCTTTCCACACCTCCAGATGCAGATGGTTGCCGGTAGAGTTGCCGGTGGTGCCCACATAGCCGATCAGCTCGCCCTGCTTGACATATTTGCCCGCCGTCGTGGCAATGGACTTCATATGTCCATACAAGGTGGTGTAGGCGTTGCCATCCGTCATTTTGCCGTGGTAGATGATGACATAGTTGCCGTAACCGCCAGTGGACCAGCCTGCCACCTGTACATAGCCGCTGGCTGCTGCATAGATGGGGGTGCCGCCGGGGGCTGCAAAATCAATGCCTGCATGGAGCTTGCGCACCCCGGACACCGGGTTGACGCGCATACCGTACTCACTGGAGATGCGGCTATAACTCTTCAGCGGGCAGATAAAGCCGGTAAAGCTGAGCTGCGGCTTGCTGGAGGAGGCCGAGGCGATCATTTTCTGGATCTCCTTTTTCACAGCCTCGTAGTTCATCTCGTCCGAGTCAATGGCTGCCTGGGCTTCCTTTTGGGCCTGCTTGGCTTCCTCTGCACTGAGCTTAGCCGCCGAGACGCTGGCGTTCAGCTCGCTCTGCTTGGCCTGCATCTGATAGTTCTGCGAGTCCAGCTGGTTTTTCTGGTTTTGCAGTGCGGAACGCTGGCTCTCCAGGTCTGCCTTTGCATTTTGCAGCGACAGCTTGGCGTTCTTCATATCGTTCAGCACCTCGGTATCCTTCAACGAGATATCCTGCATCACCTCATTGAAGGTCAGCAGCTGGTACATATCCTGCACCGAGGCCAGCATGGCCACACTGCCGCCGTCCCGCAGCTGCTGCATAGCAGCCATGTGCTGCTTGAAGTCGTCCCACTGGTCCGCGATCTCGATCTCCTTTTGGGCGATCTCCGCTTCCTTTTGGGCAATGGCCTGCTGGGTCTGACCGATCTGGTTCTGCACCTGGGCGATCTGCCCTTTCAGGACCGAGATCTGCCCCTGGACCACAGTTACTTTTTCCCGCAGCTCCGACTCCATTGCCTTGGCGGCAGCTTCCCGCTTTTTGGCGTTAGAGAGGTCTTTTTTATGCTGCGCAATGGACTGCGACAGTTTATCCAGCCGGTTTTGCAGCGAGGCCATGCTGTTGGAGGCTGCCGACGCAGTAGGCGCGGCGCTGGGGTAAAAAGCCAGACAGGCCAGCAGACAGGCCACAGCCGTGCACAGGCTGACCGCCCGCACAAACCCGGAGTTGCTTGGTTTTGCGTGGGCTGCCGGCCGGATCAGCCGGAAAGGCTTTGTATGTTTTGCATGATACATGGGTGGCTCTCCTTTTGGTTCAGACGTTCAGATGCTTGCGGATGGAGAACATACTGCCCAAGCCGCCCACCAACGCACCGCCGCACAAGCTGTAAAACAGGATGGTGGGCCACACATTGGCCAACGGGATCAGCGAAGTACCCATCAGCAGCCGCCACAGTCCGCCCAGCGTGCTGGTAGCCTGCAGCAGATAGCCATAGCCGCCAATGGTAACAGCGGCGGTAAGCGCACCGGAGAGCAGACCCATGGTCAAGCCCTCCGCCACAAAGGGCAGAGTGACCAAAAAGTTGGTAGCGCCTACATATTTCATGATCTCGATCTCCCGGCTGCGGGCCGAAACACTGAGCCGGATGGTGCTGCCGACCGTGATCACGCTGACCACCATCAGCACGATGACGATGACCCGCCCCACAAGGTTGACCGCCTTTTGGGTCTGGATAAACACGTTGGTCATCTCCAGCGGGGCTGCCACACTGTGTACCCCCTGGATACGCTGGATCCGGGCGCTGATCTGCTCCATCTGGCTCAGATCTCCAATGGACACCCGGTAGTTGGCCTTAAAAGGATTGTCGTTTTCAAACTCGTCCAGAAGGATCGCATAATCCTCCATATAAGTACGGTACTGATCCAGCACGTCCTGCTTGGACATGAACTGCATATGGGTAATGCCCGGCAGAACAGCGATCTCGTCCCCTACCTTCTGCATCAGCTCCCCGTCGGCTTCCGGCTCCAGATAAACGACCATCTCGTTCTGGGTGCCCAGATAGCTGACCATGCTGTCCACATTCAGCTCCAGCAGACTTGCAAAGATATTCAGCGCCATGCAGACGCTCAGCGAGGCCACACAAGCAATGGTCATAGCCCAGTGCTTGCCCATATTGCGCACGCCCCGGCCCGTCAGGAAGAAAAAGGTGGATGGTTTCATCATACCAGGGCCTCCTTCCGTGCAGGGGGCACATCCGAGATGATGCGTCCGTTTTCCAGCGTGACCACTCTCTGCTGGAACCGGCGCACCAGCTCATGCTCGTGGGTGACCACCAGAACCGTGATGCCCATGCCGCTGACCCGCTCCAGCAGTTCCATCATCTCCAAGCTCAGCTCGGGGTCGATGTTGCCGGTGGGCTCGTCCGCGATCACCAGTTTGGGGGTGTGAGCCAAGGCCCGGGCCACCGCCACCCGCTGCTGTTCGCCGCCGGAGAGATAATCCGGGTAGCTGTTGGCCTTATCCTCCAGATGTACCAGCTCCAGCATATAATCCACCCGTTCCCGGATCTGCTTTGCGCCCACGTTGGTAACGTGCATGGCAAAGGCCACATTCTCATAGACCGTCATGGTGGGGATCAGCCGGAAGTCCTGAAAAATGACACCCATCTGCCGGCGCAGATAGGGCACCTGGCTGCGCCGCAGCCGTGCCACATCCTTGCCGTCCACAAAAACCTTGCCCTCACTGGGCAGCACTTCCCGCAGGATCAGCTTGAGCAGGGTGGATTTGCCTGCACCGGAGTGACCTACCAGGAAAACGAACTCGCCCGGGTCCACATGCAGGCTGACATCCTCCAGCGCGAGACGTCCGCCCCGCTTGTACTCCATAGAAACGTGTTCAAAATCAATCATGAAAGGATAGCTCCTTATTCTTTGGGTGCGGTCGGATGCACCCTAGGATGCTGCGGCAATTTTGCCGCAAAAACCGGCTGGCACACAGGTGCCGCCGGTTTGTACGCCCCGCCAAAGCAGAGCGCAAGGGCCTTTTTAGTACTTGGCCGGGTTGTTGGACAGGTACTTTTTGACCATCAGCGCCACCTTAAATACAATGGCGTCGTCGAACTCACGCAGGTCCAGTCCGGTCAGTTTCTTGATCTTTTCCAGACGGTACACCAGGGTATTGCGGTGGACGAACAGGCCGCGGCTGGTCTCCGAGACATTCAGGTTGTTCTCAAAGAAGCGCTGGATGGTAAACAGGGTCTCCTGGTCCAGGCTCTCGATGCTGCCCTGCTTAAAGACCTCCCGCAGGAACATCTCACACACCGTGGTGGGCAGCTGGTAGATCAGACGGGCAATGCCCAGGTTGTCATAACGGATGATCTGCTTTTCGGTGTCGAACACCTTGCTGACCTCCATTGCGATCTGTGCCTCCTTGAAGCTGGTGGCCAGATCCTTGACGTTGGAGATGGGGGTGCCGATGCCCACCACAGACTTGATGTAATGCTCCCCAGACAGCGTATCCACGATGCTGGCAGCCAGCTTTTCCATATCGGTGCGGTCGATGCCCTTGCGGATCTCCTTGACCAGCACCGTATCGGTCTCGCTGATGTTGAACACAAAGTCCTTCTGCTTATCCGGGAACAGACTGCTGACCACATCGTAAGCGGAGATATCGCCGCCGCTGGTCACACGGACGATGAACACCACCCGGGACACGTCGGTAGCAAAATGCAGCTCCCGTGCCTTGGCATAGATATCACCCGGCAGGATATTATCCAGCACCACATTCTTGATAAAGTTCGCCTTATCGAATTTTTCGTCGTGATACTGCTTGATGCTCTGCAAGCTGATGGACAGCATTGCCGCAAACTGACCGGCAGTTTCGTCTGCGCCTTCCACAAACACGGCATATTCGTTATGCTTTGCGCTGGAGAACTGCTGGTAGGTGTAGCCGTCCTGTACAAACCGGTCTCCGGCAAGCAAGCGCTCCTCAACAAAGCCCTCACGCACCTCACCGATCAGGTTCAGCTCAGAGCAGGAGATCACCGTCCCCATCTCATCCACCACGCCCACCACACGGTCGATCGCATCTTTCATCTGGTAGATCACGCTTTGAAATACTCTGTTAGCCATACTGGTTAAACCCCTTTTCCTCTCTCTTATGGAAGCCGCCGCATTGGCGATTGTGATTTTCAACAATTTCGCCGTTATACAATCTATATTTTACACAAAAGAATTTACTTTTGCAACAGATTTCACCAAAAAAATTTCTTCTTTCTTGGTCAAATTATCTGTCAGCGGTTCTAAGAGCGGAAAAAGCACCTTTTTGCGTGGTTCTTGGCCCTATTTTAGCGGTAAAATGTGATGCTTCTTTGAAATCTTGGTGAAAAGCCCCCTGCCTTCAGCCGGTAATTTGTGCCACTTCCTCCGGCGTCAGCTCTCTCCACTGGCCCGGCGCCAGACTTTCGTCCAGGGTAAGCCCGCCAATGGCATCCCGGTGCAGGGCATTGACACCTGCACCATACACGCCAAACATCCGCTTGATCTGGTGGTATACGCCCTGGCGCAGCACCACCTGCACCTGCAGTCCATCGGGAGACAGCGCCTGCACCTGAGCCGGCGAAAGCGCTGTGCCATCTGCCAGCGTGACACCGGCGGCAAAGCCATCTGTCATTTCCTGGGTCAGGGGGGTGTCCAGCGTGACGGTATACCGTTTGGGCACGTGGCGTTTCGGGGCCAGGATCTCGTGTGCAAATACACCGTCATCCGTCAGCAGCACAAAACCGGTGCTGGTCTTGTCCAGACGCCCGGCAGGGAAAAGCTGACGGCGGGGGTATGCGTCCCCCAGCAGATCCACCACCGTGGTATCCCGGGCATCTTCCCGGGCGCTGACGACTCCCGCAGGCTTGTTGACCATCAGGTATACAAACTGCTGGTAACGCAGCGGCGCACCATCCAGACAGACCACATCTGCCTCCGACAGCTGTGTGTCGGCCTTTTTGCACACAGCGCCGTTTACACGCACCCGCCCTTTCTGCACCAGAGTGCGGGCCGCTGACCGGGTGCATTGGGCTGTCTCAGCCAGATATTTATCCAAACGCATAGGTTCCTCCTTTTTTAGAACGGGGGTTTTGTTCCTTTTTCGAGAAAAAGGAACCGAAAAAGCTTTTTACACGGCTGGCGAATCCTCGCCAGCCAATTTTTTCGCATAGGGCAGGCCCGCTGGTTTCTGAAAAGTACAAAACGGGCTGTAACGGGCGGGAATCTGGTATGACCAGTGTGCTTTACGCTTCTGCCAAAGCCGTAATGGAGATGATTGGTTCGATGGAAGAACCCTCTCAGTCTCGCTGCGCTCGACAGCTCCCCCGAAAGGGGGAGCCCTTGGCAAAGAGGATAAGTCTCGTCCTCTCTAGTCAACGGCTAGAAGAAGCTAACTTGTAAGCCTATAAACTTTTCGCCCTTGCCAAAGCCTCTCCCTTTCGGGAGAGGTGGCACGGCGAAGCCGTGACGGAGAGGGTTGAGCCATTCTCTCTGGCCCAGCGGAGCGCCTCACTTGTAGCGTGATTTTTAGAAGCTGCAAAAAGCAAAAACGCAGCACCTTTCCCCATTATCCCTTCTGCCCAAAAACACCAAAAAGGCTGCCGCATGATGCAGCAGCCTTTTGTAGGCTTAATGCTTAAACACTGAGGGCAGCGTGCTGCTCCAGAGCTTCAGGGTTTGCGTCAAAGATGGGCTGGAGCACATGGGCAACAAACTCCTCCACCTGCTGGGGAGCACGGCCCACAAAGTTCTCCGGAACCAGACCTGCCTCGATCTCTTCCTTGGTCAAACCAAAGGCGGGGTCAGCGGCAATGCGGTCCACCATATCGTTGGGCAAACCCTCTTCCTTGACCTGCTTGCCAGCGGCAATGGCGTGCTGGCGCAGGCGCTCGTGCAGCTCCTGCCGGTTGCCGCCCTTTTCCACTGCCTGCATCATGATGTTCTCGCTGGCCATAAAGGGCAGCTCCGCCATCAGACGGCTGCGCACCACCTTGGGGTACACCACCAGACCATCGGTAACATTGAGCATGATGTTCAGGATCGCATCGGTCGCCAGGAATCCCTCTGCCATGGCCACACGCTTGTTGGCGCTGTCGTCCAGGGTGCGCTCAAACCACTGGGTACCGGTGGTAAAGCTGGGGTTCAGCACATCCACCATCAGGTAACGGGCCAGAGCGCAGATGCGCTCGCAGCGCATGGGGTTGCGCTTGTAGGGCATCGCAGAAGAACCGATCTGGTTCTTCTCAAAGGGCTCCTCCATCTCCTTGAAGTTTGCCAGCAGACGCAGGTCGGTCGCAAACTTCATGCAGCTCTGGCCAATGCCAGCCAGAGCGTTCAGGATCATGGCGTCCACCTTGCGGCTGTAGGTCTGGCCGGATACCGGCACCACCGCATCCGGTGCAAAGCCCATCTCCTGGGCAATGGAAGCATCCACGGCGCGGATCTTGTCTGCGTCACCCTTGAACAGCTCCATAAAGGAAGCCTGGGTGCCGGTGGTCCCCTTGACGCCCCGCAGCTGCAGGGTGGCCAGGCGGTGGTCCAGCTCCTCCAGATCCATCACCAGCTCGTTGGCCCACAGGGTAGCCCGCTTGCCCACCGTGGTGGGCTGGGCAGGCTGGCCGTGGGTATATGCCATGCAGGGCATATCCTTGTACTGTGCAGCAAAGTGGCCCAGCTTTGCCAATACGCCGATCAGCTTTTTGCGCACCAGCTCCAGGCCCTGGCGCATCACGATCACATCCGTATTGTCGCCCACATAGCAGCTGGTGGCGCCCAGGTGGATGATGCCGGCGGCGTTGGGGCACTGCTGGCCATAAGCGTAGACGTGGCTCATCACGTCATGGCGCACCAGCTTTTCCCGTGCAGCGGCCACTTCATAGTTGACATCCTCCACATGGGCCTCCAGCTCGGCCACCATCTCCGGGGTGATGTTGGTAAGACCCTGGTTCATCTCGGCACGGGCCAGCGCCACCCACAGACGCCGCCAGGTGCGGAACTTGTTGTCGTCCGAAAAGATATACTGCATCTCGTCCGAGGAATAACGGGTAGAGAACGGACTGATATAGCGGTCATGCTGAGACATTCGGTGTTATCCTCCTATTGGCAGGCCCACCGAGGCCCCCGCACCGCAAATGCAGGCAGGGGCCGTGGGCAGTGATCACGGCCGGTACGGCCTTGAGCAAAAATCAGTGTATCAAGATGCTTTATCAGATCTTGAAGTAGTTTACGCCACCCTCAAAGATGGGCTGATACTTGTCGCCGAAGACGTTCTTGTACAGGTAGTCGCCGCTGCGCTCCGAGTGGCCCATCTTGCCGAACACACGGCCATCCGGGCTGGTGATGCCCTCAATAGCCAGCACAGAACCGTTGGGGTTGAAGCGCTGGTCCATGGTGGGCTGACCCTCCAGGTCCACATACTGGGTAGCGACCTGGCCGTTCTTGACCAGGGTCTCCAGCACAGACTGCGGTGCCACAAAGCGACCCTCGCCGTGGCTGATGGCAATGGTGTGCTCTTCGCCGGGGGCGCACTGGCTCAGCCAGGGGCTGCCGGTAGAAGCAATGCGGGTGCGCACCAGCATGCTCTGGTGACGGCCGATGGTGTTGAAGGTCAGGGTGGGGCTCTCCTCGGTGATGGGGCAGATATCGCCGGTGGTAGCCAGGCCCAGCTTGATCAGCGCCTGGAAGCCATTGCAGATGCCCAGCATCAGGCCGTCCCGCTTCTGCAGCAGCTCACGCACTGCCTCGGTGACGGCAGGATTGCGGAAGAAGGAAGCAATGAACTTGGCGCTTCCGTCCGGCTCGTCGCCGCCGGAGAAGCCGCCGGGCAGCATCACGATCTGGCTCTCACCGATAGCCCGCACCAAAGCCTCGCAGCTGGCGGTCACGTCTGCCGGGGTCAGGTTGCGCACCACCAGGATCTCCGGGTCGGCACCGGCCCGGGCAAAGGCACGGGCGGTGTCATACTCGCAGTTGGTGCCGGGGAACACCGGGATAACCACCTTGGGCTTTGCCACGCCTACCTTGGGGGCAGCCGGGGCAGCGATGGTAGTGCTCAGTTTTTCCACCGCGGGGCCGGACTTGCGGTAGGGGTACACCGGCTCCAGCTTCTGCTCCCAGATCTCCTGCAGCTGTGCCATATCCAGGGTCTCGCCGCAGCAGCGCAGGGTGTAGTCCACCGTGGTCTCGCCCAGCAGCTCGCCTGCCGGGGTATCCGACACCATCTCCAGCACCAGAGCACCGTACATAGGTGCAAACATCTGGCTGGTGGTCATGTCTGCCGTCATGCGGAAGCCGATCCGGTTGCCCAGGCCCATCTTGAACAGGGCCTCGGCCAGGCCGCCGTACCCCACCGAGGAAGCAGAAGCCACGATGCCCTGCTCCACCATCTGCTCGGCGATCTTGTAGTTGGCCTTCAGAGAGGCAAAGTCCGGGCAGCCGCTCTCGGGGTCGATCAGCGGGCGCAGCAGCACAACGCTGCTCTCCGGCTTTTTGAACTCAGTGGAGACCACACGGTCTGCACGGCCAATGGCCGTTGCAAAGGAGACCAGCGTGGGGGGCACATCCAGCTGCTCAAAGGAGCCGGACATACTGTCCTTGCCGCCAATAGATGCGATCTCCAGGCCCAGCTGGGCATCCAGTGCGCCCAGCAGAGCAGCCAGGGGCTTGCCCCAGCGCTCCGGCTGGCTGCCCAGGCGCTCAAAGTACTCCTGGAAGGTCAGGTAGGCATCCTCATAGCGGAAGCCGGATGCCACCAGCTTGGTGACGCTCTCCACCACAGCCAGACGTGCGCCGGTGTAGGGGTCAGCACTGGTCAGGAAGGGGTTGTAGCCCCAAGCCATGCCGGAGCAGGTATTGGTCTCGCCGTCCACCGGCAGCTTTGCAGCCATGGCGTTCTGGGGGGTCAGCTGGTATGCACCGCCAAAGGGCATCAGCACGGTGGCTGCGCCAATGGTGGAGTCGAACCGCTCCGACAGGCCCTTCTTGCTGCACACGTTCAGATCGCCCACCATGTGCTTCATCTTCTGGCCGAAGGTGACGCCGCTCCACTGGGGATGCCAGACGCTGCTCTTCTGGACGTGAACAGTCTGATGCTTTTCTGCACCGTTGGAGTTCAGGAACTCACGGCTGATGTTGACGATGGAGGTACCATTCCACACCATGTTCAGGCGCTTTTCCTCGGTGACGCGGGCCACAGGGGTAGCCTCCAGGTTTTCCTCGTTGGCCAGAGCGATGAACGCATCCACGTCCTCGGGAGCCAGCGCCACAGCCATACGCTCCTGGCTCTCACTGATCGCCAGCTCGGTGCCGTCCAGGCCCTCGTATTTCTTGGTGACCTTGTTCAGGTCGATATACAGACCATCGGCCAGCTCGCCGATCGCCACAGAAACGCCGCCTGCGCCAAAGTCGTTGCAGCGCTTGATCATGCGGCAGGCATCCTCCCGGCGGAACAGACGCTGCAGCTTGCGCTCGATGGGGGCATTGCCCTTCTGCACCTCTGCACCGCAGCTCTCCAGGCTGTCCAGGTTATGGGCCTTGGAGGAGCCGGTAGCGCCGCCAATGCCGTCACGGCCGGTGCGGCCGCCCAGCAGCACGATCACATCGCCGGGGGCGGGGCACTCACGCCGCACATGGGAGGCAGGGGTAGCACCCACCACTGCGCCGATCTCCATGCGCTTGGCCACATAGCCCGGGTGGTAGATCTCGTCCACCTGGCCGGTAGCCAGGCCGATCTGGTTGCCGTAAGAAGAATAGCCTGCGGCAGCAGTGGTCACCAGCTTGCGCTGCGGCAGCTTGCCGGACAGCGTCTCGCTGACCGGGACCAGCGGGTCGCCTGCGCCGGTAACGCGCATTGCCTGGTAGACATAGCTGCGGCCGGACAGCGGGTCACGGATCGCGCCGCCAATGCAGGTAGCTGCGCCGCCAAAGGGCTCGATCTCGGTGGGGTGGTTATGGGTCTCGTTCTTGAACAGGAACAGCCAGTCCTGATCCTCGCCGTCCACATCGCACTTGATCTTGACCGTGCAGGCGTTGATCTCGTCCGACTCATCCAGGTTGGTGAGGACGCCGCGCTTTTTCAGGGCCTTGGCGCCAATGGTGGCCAGGTCCATCATGCAGCGGGGCTTCTCGGTGCGGCCCAGCTCCTCCCGCAGTGCCATATAGCGCTCAAAGGCAGCCTGCACTACTTTGTCATCGATCTTCACATCGGTGAGGATGGTGCCAAAGGTGGTATGACGGCAGTGATCGGACCAGTAGGTATCGATCATCTTGATCTCGGTGATGGTGGGGTCACGCTGCTCAGTGCGGAAGTACTCCTGGCAGAACTTGATATCCCCCAGATCCATAGCCAGGCCCTTTTCCCGGATAAAGTCGGCCAGACCGGCCTCATCCAGCTGGTTGAAACCCTCCAGAACAGCCACAGCAGCCGGCACAGGATACTCCATCTTCAGGGTGGCGCGGGTCTCCAGAGAGGCCTCCCGGGCCTCCACGGGGTTGATGACATACTTCTTGATGGCATCGATCTGCGCATCGCTCAGTGCGCCTTCCAACAGGTACACCCGTGCCGAGCGCACCAGCGGCCGCTCGCCCTGGCTGATCAGCTGGATGCACTCCGCAGCAGAATCCGCCCGCTGGTCGAACTGACCAGGCAGATACTCCACTGCAAAGCAGCTGTCGCTCCAAGCGGGCAGCTCGGTGTAGGTGTCGTCCACCGGAGGCTCGCTGAACACGGTGGAGACGCACTGGTCAAACAGTGCCTGGTCGATGCCCTCCACATCATAGCGGTTCAGCAGCCGCAGGCCGGTGAGCTGCTCAATGCCCAGCAGCGAGCACAGCTCGTTCTGCAAAGCCTGTGCCTCACCATCAAAGCCGGGCTTTTTTTCCACATAAATACGATATACCATAGGGATGATCCCCCTCCTGTTCTTGTATGCTTACTGCACTGCGCCCAGGGCCTGCAATGCCCGCAGGCCGATATCGCTGCGCTTATGCAGCCCCTCAAAACCGATCTGCTCGGCTGCGGCATAAGCCTTGGTCACTGCACCGGGCAGGGCATCGGCCACAGCGGTCACGCCCAGCACCCGCCCGCCGGCGGTAACAAGGCGGCCTTCGGCATCCACTGCGGTGCCGGAATGATAGACCGTGACCCCCTCTGCCTCCGGCAGCTGGCCCTCGGTCAGGCCGGTGATCGGCTTGCCTTTTTCGTACTGCACCGGATAGCCGCCGGATGCCAGGATCACGCAGGCAGCTGCGCCGTCCGCAAACTGCACCTCGGTATCTGCCAGGGTGCCCTCGGTGCAGGCAGTCATCACCTGCAGCAGGTCGCTCTGCAGCAAAGGCAGCACCACCTGCGTCTCCGGGTCGCCAAAGCGGCAGTTGTACTCAATGACCTTGGGGCCGTCCGGGGTCAGCATCAGGCCAAAATACAGGCAGCCCTTAAAGGGGCACCCCTCCGCTGCCATTGCACGGATGGTAGGCAGGAAGATCTTCTCCATGCACTCCTGTGCCACAGCCGGGGTGTAATAGGGGTTGGGGGCCACCGTGCCCATGCCGCCGGTATTCAGGCCGGTGTCATGGTCGCAGGCACGCTTATGGTCCATGGAGGATACCATGGGCTTGACCACCTTGCCGTCGGTAAAGCTCAGCACGCTGACCTCCGGCCCGGTGAGGAACTCCTCCACCACCACACGGTTGCCGGATGCGCCGAACTTTTTGTCCAGCATGATCTCCCGCACGCCGTCGGCGGCCTGCTGCTCGTTCTCGCAGATCAGCACGCCCTTGCCCAGAGCCAGACCATCCGCCTTCAGCACCACCGGATAACGGCCCTGTGCACGGACATAGTCCATCACCTTGGACGGGTCGTCAAAGGTCTCGTACTGCGCAGTGGGGATGCCGTACTTTTTCATCAGATCCTTGGAGAACACCTTGGATGCTTCGATTTGGGCAGCTGCCTTATCGGGGCCAAATGCGGGGATGCCCACCTTTGCCAGCGCATCCACCATGCCCAGTGCCAGGGGATCGTCCTGCGCCACTACAACGTAATCAAACTTCTGCTGGGCAGCAAAGCCCACCATGGTATCCACGTCGGTGGCCTTGATGTTCATGCACTTTGCGTCAAAGCCGATGCCGCCGTTGCCGGGTGCGCACCAGATCTCGCCGCAGTCCGGGCTTTTTTTCAGCGCCCGAACGATCGCATGCTCCCGTCCGCCGCCGCCCACGACCAAAATCTTTTTGCTCATGCGTATCTCACCTTCCCGCTTAAAAAAGCATCAGTGATGGAACAGCCGCAGGCCGCAGAAGGCCATGGCGATGCCGTACTTGTTGCAGGTATCAATGACCTGCTGGTCCCGGATGGAACCGCCGGGCTGGACGATGGCAGTAACGCCGGAGCGGCGGGCCCGCTCGATGTTGTCGCCAAAGGGGAAGAATGCGTCCGAACCCAGGCTCACGCCGGTGACCTGGCTGAGGTAGGCTTTTTTCTCCTCAGCGGTCAGAGGCTCCGGCTGACGGGTAAAGGTCTCGGCCCAGACATCGTCACCGATCACGTCCTCCGGGGTGTCGCCAATGTACACGTCAATGGCGTTGTCCCGGTTGGGCTTGGCGATATCCTCCCGGAAGGGCAGGTCCAGCACCTTGTCCATGTGGCGCAGCTGCCAGTTGTCGGCCTTCTGGCCCGCCAGGCGGGTGCAGTGGATGCGGCTCTGCTGGCCTGCGCCCACGCCGATGGTCTGGCCGCCGTAGGCATAGCAGACGCTGTTGGACTGGGTGTACTTCAGGGTGATCAGGCTGAGGATCAGATCCCGCTTCTGGTCCTCCGAGATCTCCTTGTTCTCCGTAACAAAGTTGTTGAGCATGGTTTCTGCATTGATGACCAGCTCGTTGCGGCCCTGCTCAAAGGTGATGCCGTACACCTGCTTGTGCTCGATGGGGGCGGGCTTGTAGGCAGGGTCGATGGCCACCACATTGTAGTTGCCCTTTTTCTTGCTGGACAGGATGGCCAGAGCCTCCGGCTCATATCCCGGAGCGATAACGCCGTCCGAGACCTCGTGCTGGATCAGCTTGGCGGTGGGCACGTCGCACACCTCAGACAGAGCGATCCAGTCGCCAAAGGAGGACATCCGGTCTGCACCGCGGGCCCGGGCATAGGCACAGGCCAGGGGGGACAGCTCCGTCTCCGGGGCAATATGGTACATCCGGCGCTCCACCTCGGTCAGGGGCAGGCCCAGGGCTGCGCCCGCCGGAGAAACGTGCTTGAAAGAGGCTGCCGCAGGCAGACCGCAGGCGGTCTTCAGCTCCTGCACCAGCTGGATGGAGTTGAGGGCATCCAAAAAGTTGATATAACCAGGCTTGCCGTTCAGCACGGTGACCGGCAGCTCAGAGCCATCCTCCATATAGATGCGGCTGGGCTTCTGGTTGGGGTTGCAGCCGTACTTCAATGCCAGTTCGTTCATTCCGCTTCCTCCTTATTCCTGTGCCGCAGCCATTGCTTCCAGCTCTTCGGGCAGCAGGGGCGGCTCCTCCATATCTTCGTCCGGGTCACCCACCGGGGCATACTTGTTGTAGATGATATCCCCGGTCTCGCCGCTCTCCAGGTCAATGACCCGGGCAAACAGGCTGACCTTATTGTCCTCGTTCAGGCTGCTCCACAGACCGCGGGCAAAATCGCCAATGGTGCGGGGGCAGGCAAAACGCAGGGGCTCGCCCTCAAAGCTGGGGATGGGGTCGCCATCCTGCTTATAGGTGCTGATAAAGTGCCCCTCCCCTGCCACAGGCTGAGGATAATCAAAGAAATAGCGCTGGACGCTATCCCCATTGCCGTCGGCAGATTTCAGGATGCTCATCTGGTAGCTGCCGTCCGCATACACGGCCGCCGAGATCCGGGGCGTGTAGTTGGGGCCGTCCGGCTCAAACGTGCGGGTGCGCAGTGCATCCGCAAAGCTCTTGCCCTGGCTCATCAGGTCATACAAGGTATCGGTCTGGTCGCCGTTGGTCACCAGATGGGTGCGGCCCAAGGTCAGCACCGGATTGTAGATGATCAGGCTGGGGTCCTCCAGCTTGGCAGGGTCTGCTGCCATGGTGCAGATGCCGCCCCGCTCCGGCAGCGGATCAAACACCCGGTTGCGGCTGTTGGCGCTGCGGCCCATGATAAAGTAGCCGATAAACACCTGCCGGCCATCCGGGGCCAGGGCCACCGCAATGCCGCGGCCGGGGTAACGGTTCCCAGCCAGATACTGGTTCAGATCGATCTTTTCCATCGTTTATACTCCTTTTGACAGGGCAAAAACCCGTTGATCTCGCTTTTACTGGATCTCGCCGCTGCACACCATGGCCACAGCCTTGGGCAGCAGCTGCCACTCGGCCTCCACCATGACACGCTTTTGCAGCGTCTCCGGGGTGTCGCCGGGCAGGATCTCCACTGCTTTTTGCAGCAGGATGGGCCCACCGTCGCACTCCTCGTTTACAAAGTGGACGGTAGCGCCGGTGACCTTGCAGCCCCGGGCCAGTGCAGCCTGGTGGGGGCGCAGACCATACATCCCCGGCCCGCAGAAAGCGGGGATCAGGGCAGGGTGGATGTTCAGGATGCGGCGGGGGTAAGCAGCGATCACGCTGGGCCCCAGCACCGACAAAAAGCCTGCCAGCACCACCAGGTCGATCTGGTGGCTGTGCAGCACCTCCAGCAGGGCGGCATCAAAAGCCGCACTGTCGGCATAGTCCTTGCGGCGCACCACACAGCCTTCCACGCCAGCTTGCGCCGCACGCTCCAGCGCATAGACGCCAGGCTTGGACGCTACCACCAGCGTGATGCGGCCATCGGGGTTTTCCCCCCGGGCCTGGCTGTCCAGCAGTGCCTGAAGGTTGGTGCCTCCGCCGGAGACCAGAACTGCGATGTTCAGCACAGCTCCACACCCTCGCCTTCCACGATGACGCCCAGTCGGTATGCACCGGGCTCGCCGTTCTGGTGCAGGATCTCCAGGGTCTTGTCTGCTTCAGCAGCAGGCACGGTGAGCACCATGCCCACGCCCATGTTGAAGGTGTTGAACATATCATGCTCGGAGATGTTGCCGGTCTTCTGCATCAGGTCAAACAGAGCGGGGGTGCGCACATCCTCCTTGCGGATGCGGGCGCAGCAGCCCTTCTTCAGGCTGCGGGGGATATTCTCATAGAAGCCGCCGCCGGTGATGTGGGAGATGCCCCGCACAGCCACCTGCTCCAGCACCTTGAGCACCGGCTTGACGTAGATCTTGGTGGGTGCCAGCAGCGCCTCGCCCAGGGTCTGGCCGCCCAGCTCAGCGGGAGCGGTGTTCAGCACAGCCGGGTCTGCATCGATGTTGAACACATGACGCACCAGAGAGAAGCCGTTGGAGTGCACGCCGGTGGAGGGCAGGGCGATCATCACATCGCCGGGGATCATGCTCTCGTTGGAGAGGATCTTCTCCTTATCCACCACGCCCACAGTAAAGCCGGCCAGGTCGTAGTCCTCCTCCGGCATCATGCCCGGGTGCTCGGCAGTCTCGCCGCCCACCAGGGAGCAGCCAGCCTGCACGCAGCCCTCTGCCACGCCCTTGACGATCTCAGCGATCTTCTCGGGGATATTGCGGCCGCAGGCGATGTAATCCAAAAAGACCAGGGGCTTTGCACCGGCGCAGATCACGTCGTTGACGCACATTGCCACACAGTCGATGCCGATGGTGTCGTGCTTATCCAGCAGCATGGCGATGCGCAGCTTGGTGCCCACGCCGTCGGTGCCGGAGATCAGCACCGGGCGCTGAATACCGGTGCAGTCCAGCTCAAACAGGCCGCCAAAGCCGCCCAGACCGCCGATGCACTGCTCGGTCATCGTACGGGCAACGTACTGCTTCATCAGCTCCACCGAGCGGTAACCCGCCGTAATGTCAACGCCGGCGGCCTTGTAGCTTTCAGAATAGCTCTTTTCCATGGATGTTATTCTCCTCACTTTTTCTCGCCTTTGGGGCGGTCGTTCAGGTGTCGGTCGTGGATATCTGCAGTCGGCTGGCAAGCCGGCTTGGTTGCATATTCTCCCGTAAAGCAGGCCGTGCAGAAACCGCAGTGAGACTGCTGTGCCAGCTGCTTGACGTGGTCGATGGACAGATAGCCCAGAGTATCAGCGCCGATGATCTCGTTGATCTGCTCGACATTGCGGCCGGTAGCCACCAGCATCTTCTGGTCCGGGATATCGGTGCCAAAGTAGCAGGGGTACTTGAACGGAGGTGCCGAGACCACAAAGTGGACTTCCTTAGCGCCGGCATCCCGCAGCAGGTTGATGATGCGGGCCGAGGTCGTGCCGCGGACGATGGAGTCGTCCACCAGCACCACCCGCTTGCCACGCACCGTGCTGGACACCACGTTCAGCTTGATGCGCACGCTGTTCTCACGCTGCTTCTGGCTGCCCTGGATAAAGGTGCGGCCAATGTATTTGTTCTTGATAAAGCCGATGCCGTAGGGGATGCCGCTCTGCTCCGAGTAGCCCAGTGCAGCGTCCAGACCGGAGTCCGGCACGCCAATGACCACATCGGCCTCCAGCGGGTGCTCCATCGCCAGGAAGCGGCCTGCCTGCTTGCGGGCCTCATGCACAGAGCTGCCCTCCACCACGCTGTCCGGACGTGCAAAGTAGATGAACTCAAACACGCACATCTGGTTTTCTTTTTCACCGCAGTGGGCCTTGATGCTGCGCAGGCCGGATGCGTCGGCCACCACGATCTCACCAGGCTCCACATCCCGCAGCAGGGTAGCACCTACGGCGTCCAGAGCGCAGCTCTCGCTGGCAAACACATAGCCGCCCTCCGGCAGGGTGCCGATGCACAGCGGCCGGTAACCGCGGGGGTCACGGGCAGCGATCAGCTTGGTGGAAGACATGATCACCAGGCTGTATGCGCCGTCCAACATCGTCATGGTCTGGCTGATGGCCTCCTCGATGCTGCCGGTCTTGAGGCGGAAACGGGTGATCAGATAGCAGATCACCTCGGTATCCGAAGTGCCGTGGAAGATGGCGCCCTCGTTCTCCAGCTCGTTGCGCAGCTGCATGGCATTGACCAGGTTGCCATTGTGGCACAGAGCCATGGTGCCGCGGCCGTGGCGCACGATCATGGGCTGTGCGTTGGAGCGGGAGCGGTTGCCGGTAGTGGCATAACGGACATGGCCGGTAGCCATATGGGCGTTGGGCCGTGCCACCGAAGCCAGCACCTCCGGGGTGAACACCTCGTTCACCAGGCCGGAATCCCGGTAGCCATGGATGACACCGTCATCGTTTACAGCAATGCCGCAGCTCTCCTGGCCGCGGTGCTGCAGAGCATACAGGGCCGAGTAGACTGCGGCGGCAACATCCTCGGTGCCGGCCTTATCGTAAATACCAAAAACGCCGCACTCCTCATGCAGCGGATATGCAAAATCAGACATAAATGTTTTTTCCTCTCTCAAATCCACAACAGAATATTACAGCGCAGCCAGCTCCTGCTGGAGGGCAGCTTCCTTCGCAGCGATCTGCTGGCTCATAGCCACCCGCTCTGCCTCCAGGCGAGCATCCAGCTCTTCATCCCCCAGTGCCAGGATCTCTGCTGCGAGCCAGGCGGCATTCTTGGCGCCGTTCAGGGCCACAGTAGCCACCGGGATGCCGCTGGGCATCTGCACCGTAGACAGCAGCGCATCCAGACCATCTGCTGCGCCGCCCTTCATGGGGATGCCGATCACCGGCAGGGTGGTGTTGGCAGCAAATGCGCCTGCCAGATGGGCGGCCATACCCGCTGCGCACAGGATCACGCCAAAGCCTGCGGCCTTAGCCCCCTTTGCAAACTCTGCGGCCTGGGCCGGGGTGCGGTGAGCGGACAGGATATGGGCCTCAAACGGGATATCCAGCGCCTTGAGCTGTGCGCAGGCCCCCTTGACTACCGGCCAATCGCTGTCGGAACCCATGATGACTGCAACCTTACGAATCATAGCTTCGATCCTCTCTTTCTTGACAAAAGAAACAAAAAAAGGCTGTGATGAATTACACCACGGCCTTTGTTCTGCGTCATGCCGGACACGCGCCCTTGCGCAAGGTTGCACGATGCCCGCTGTTCCCAAAAATGGCCCGCTGGGCCACAGTGTTCAGCGGCATTTTGCGCATCATGGTTCCCCTCCGCAAAAACGTTCTGTCCTTGAAAATGTGCTCTAAGGGCAAACGCCGGCCATCCCGTTCTCAAAGAAGAGCAGGACCCCCGGCTTGCGCCCTTTACAAGTACAGTTTACGGCAAAAAAATCGCTTTGCAAAGACCGTTTTCGTAATTTCTCCCTTGTGTTCCCAAGCACACAAAAAACTTTAGAAAGTTTTGTGCAGTTTCGACATCGTTTTTCTTTTTAAGTATGACTTCTGCCTGGACATTTTTTTATAAAGCTGTACCGGTCTGCGCAGCACCCTGGGTAATGTGCGCAGCGCTCCCCTGTACTGCTTTCATCAGGCCAGCAGGCTCGCAGCAGATCTGCGTGCCGATGCGCCCGCCGGAAACATAGATCCGGGGCTGCGCCAGGGCGCTTTCATCAAAGACCGTGGGGTATTTCTTCTTCATCCCCACCGGGCTGCAGCCGCCCCGTACATAACCGGTGACCTTGAGCAGATCAGCCACATGGAGCATGGCGACGCTTTTTTCTCCCACACTGCGGGCAGCCGCTTTCAGGTCCAGCTCCTCTGCTACCGGGATCACAAACACAAAGTAGCCGCCGCTGGACCCCTTGGTGACCAGGGTCTTGAACACCGAGGCCGGGTCCTCCCCCATACTTTGCGCCACATGGATCCCGTCCACTGCCACCCCTTCTTCGTGGGGATACTCGTGAGCCGTATAGGGCACTTTGGCCCGCTCCAGCATCCGCATAGCATTGGTCTTAACTTCCTTCCCCATTTTTGTCCGTTCTCCCCCTTATACACGATACTGTTTTTATTTTACCACGTTTTGCACCGAAATAATAGATGTACGGGGTGTAAAAACTGTTTTTGTGGAGATTTTGCGCTTTTTGCCCCTGCCCGGAAAAAAATCCGCCCCGCCCGCTTGACTTCATTGTCCTGAAGTGCTATGATATCCCCAGCAGCAAACCGCAGCCTGCAATGGCGGGCGCAGTGCAAAATACAACATCCGCCCCTACCGTGGGCCGACGCAAAGGAGACGCATCTATGATCATCACATTGAAACAGAACGCACCCGAGCGCGAGGTGCGGGAGTTCTGCCAGGAGCTGGAGGCTCTTGGCCTGGAGCTGAATGACTCCAAGGGGCACGACACCCATATCCTGGGTCTGATTGGCGATACAAAGTCCATCTCGGAAAGCTGGGTGCTGGCAAACCCTGTGGTAGAAGGGGTGCACCGGGTCTCCGAGCCGTATAAAAAAGCCAACCGGAAATTCCATCCGGACGACAGTGTCATTGATGTATCCGGGGTCAAGATCGGCGGCGGACACTTTGCTGTGATCGCCGGGCCTTGCAGCATTGAGAGCGAAGCCCAGATCACCGAGTGTGCCCAGCGGGTCAAGGCAGCTGGTTCCAGCCTGCTGCGGGGCGGCGCTTTCAAGCCCCGCACCTCTCCGTATTCCTTCCAGGGGATGGGCAGCCAGGGGCTGGACCTGCTCAAGCTGGCCCGCCGTGTCACCGGCGCCCCCATCGTCACCGAGGTCATGAGCACCGAGCATCTGCCCTTGTTTGCGGATGTGGATCTGATCCAGGTGGGCGCCCGCAATATGCAGAACTTTGAGCTGCTGAAAGCGGTGGGCCGCCAGAATAAGCCGGTGCTGCTGAAACGGGGCCTTGCTAACACCCTGGAAGAGTTCGTCATGAGCGCTGAGTATATCATGGCCGAAGGCAATGAAAACGTGATCCTCTGCGAGCGGGGCATCCGCACTTTTGAGACCAGTATGCGCAATACGCTGGACCTGGCCGGTGTGGTGATGCTGCACAAGATGACCCATCTGCCGGTGGTGGTGGACCCCAGCCACGCCTGCGGTCATGCCTGGATGGTGCCTCAGCTGGCCAAGGCTGCCGTGGCTGCCGGCGCAGACGGACTGATGATCGAAGTCCACAACAACCCCGCCAAAGCCAAGTGCGACGGCGCACAGAGCCTGACCCCGGACCAGTTCGACGAGCTGATGCAGTTCATCACCAAGGAAGCCGAGTTCTTCGGAAAGACGGTGAACTGAGTTTTTTTTACGGGGTTTTTCCCTCTTTTTCGAGAAAAAGCGGAGCAAAAAGCGTTTCACACGGCCCGTGCAGATGCACGGGCCGATTTTTTATACGCATAGGGCAAGGCAGCTCGCCCTCCCTGGCCCAAGATCGTTCAACCCGCAAAAAAACCCCTGTATGCACAACGCACACAGGGGGTTTTCGTTTATTCGGTCAGGCGAAAGCTCAGAACTCCAGCTTGCTCTCGATATATGCCTTCAGCTCGCTGATGGGCATACGCACCTGCTCCATGGTATCACGGTCACGGACGGTGACGCAGTTGTCTGCGGCAATGCCCTTAGCCTCGTCGCCCACGGTATCAAAGTCCACCGTGATGCAGTACGGGGTACCGATCTCGTCCTCACGGCGGTAACGCTTACCGATGGAACCGGTATCGTCATAGTCCACCATAAAGTACTTGCTCAGCTGGTTGCGGATCTCCATTGCCTTTTCGCCCAGCTTCTTGCTCAGGGGCAGCACAGCGCACTTATAAGGTGCCAGCGCCGGATGCAGACGCAGCACAGTGCGCACGTCCTCCTTGCCCTTGCCATCCACCAGATGCTCCTCGTCGTATGCCTCGCACAGGAATGCCAGAGCCACACGGTCGCAGCCCAGAGAAGGCTCGATGACATAGGGCACATAGTGCTCATTGGTCTCAGGGTCATAGTACTCCAGGCTCTTGCCGGAAGCCTCCTGGTGGCGGGTCAGGTCGTAGTTGGTACGGTCTGCAATGCCCCACAGCTCGCCCCAGTCGGTGAACGGGAAGGCGTACTCGATATCGGTGGTAGCACGGCTGTAGAAAGCCAGCTCTGCAGGCTCATGGTCCCGCAGGCGCAGGTGCTCCTTCTTGATGCCCAGGCTCAGCAGCCAGTTCTCGCAGTAATCCTTCCAGTAGGCGAACCACTCCAGGTCGGTGCCGGGCTTGCAGAAGAACTCGCACTCCATCTGCTCGAACTCACGGGTACGGAACGTGAAGTTGCCCGGCGTGATCTCGTTGCGGAAAGCCTTGCCTACCTGGCACACGCCAAAGGGCAGCTTGCGGCGGGTGGTGCGCTGGATGTTGGCAAAGTTCACAAAAATGCCCTGTGCAGTCTCCGGACGCAGATAGCAGGTGGAGGAGCTGTCCTCCGTAACGCCAATGGCCGTCTTGAACATCAGGTTGAACTTGCGGATGGGGGTAAAGTCGTGCTTGCCGCACACCGGGCAGACGATGTCCTCATGCTCTGCAATAAAGGCATCCATCTCATCAAAGCTCATGGCGTCCACATTGACCTCATGATGCTCCTCACCGATCAGCTTATCGGCGCGGTGGCGGGCCTTGCAGGCGCGGCAGTCCAGCAGCGGGTCCGAGAAGCTGGACACATGGCCGGTGGTCACCCAGGTCTGCGGGTTCATAAGGATAGCGGCATCCAGGCCCACATTATAGGGGCTCTCCTGCACAAACTTTTTCAGCCATGCCTTTTTGACGTTGTTTTTGAACTCAACGCCCAGGGGGCCGTAGTCCCAGCTGTTTGCAAGGCCGCCGTAGATCTCCGAGCCGGGGAACACATAGCCCCGGTTCTTGCAGAGACCAACGATCATATCAAGGGTCTTTTCGCTCTGTTCCATCGTGATAACATCCTTTCCGTCCGCGGCTGGTTTGCCGTGTCGTAGTGAATTTTTCCGCTTCAAATGCGGCTTTTTATACTGTACCATGTTTTGTGCGGCTTGTAAAGAGCAAGGGCAGGGAGACCCTCTCCGTCACGGCTTCGCCGTGCCACCTCTCCCGAAAGGGAGAGGCTTT
>OIZR01000103.1_pt1 | contig 74941 bp, 69 predicted proteins | sample 1588591 | NCBI WGS metagenome assembly OIZR01 (sample SAMN03283249) | human gut metagenome | biome: human-associated habitat; material: feces | host: Homo sapiens | place: USA | collected 2013 | reverse complement strand
CTATGACATAAAAACGCTCCGCGAGGATCGCCATGCGGCAGAAGAGAATTTTGTCGCAGAAGCGACCCGCCGCAGGCGGAGAAGCTCGCGAGCGAGCTTCTTTTTCATGCCAATTGTCGGGATGTTATAAAATCTTAAAATAATTATTAACAATATGTAAACATTAACCAGGATCTCTTGACGGATATCCTGGTTATGTGTATAATAAGCCTGTAACATATTTAACAATTATGTAACATTTGAAATAAAGCATTCATGATTGGAGAAGAAAATGAAGCGGTCCGTATTATACGCAGCAGCAATGATGGCAGTAACCGGAGTAATGATGTGGCACAATCCTATGATTTCCCATGCAGAACCTGTACAGGAGGAAGCAGTTCAGATATCGGAAGTATTGCTGGTTCCGTCAGAAGAAGAGGTTCTGGCACAGAGCGGACCGGATGCGGAAATTCAGAAAGCCCTCGCAGAAGCAAAGGCAGCTGAGGAGGCAGCAGCTCAGGCGGCTGAAGAGGCAGAGGCAGAACAGAAAGCCCGTCAGAGCCTGGTGGATTATGCATTGCAGTTTGTAGGCGGCGCTTATAAAGCCGGCGGAAGCGATCCCCATACGGGCGCTGACTGTTCTGGATTTGTGAAATATGTGATGCAGTACGGCGCAGGAATTTCCATGAATCGCTCTTCTACTTCTCAGTCTACACAGGGACAGGCTATTGATGCCAGTCAGATGCAGCCGGGGGATTTGATTTTTTACGGAAATGGTTCCCGCATCAATCATGTTGCTATGTACATAGGAGATGGACAGATTGTTCACGCTTCCACTTATAAAACAGGAATCAAAACATCAGAATGGGATTATCGGGATCCGGTAAAGATCATTACGATGTTTTAAAAAGGACAGGATATTATAGATAGAAAAGGCAGTACCGTAAAGACACCAGAAGGTGAGGGGCGGCGCTGCCTTTTTCTGTTATAGGAAAGAAGTCCATGCGGTGTGAAGCGTTTTGGGGAAGAGAGGGAACAATTCTTTAACAAAAATCTAACGAATCTGGAAAAGAAATGGAAAAGGCATACAGGAAAACAGCCGACCAGGGGAGCTGATCGGCTGTTTTTGAGGGGAGTATAAATAATTAATAAGGCTGAAGAAACGGACTTTAAGGGAAATCACATTTCTTCAAAATAGATTATAATGTTTTTTCGCAAAAAGATCAATCTATATTTTTGAATAATATTGCGCAGATCAGACATACTACTCCTGTAACCAAGTTCAGGGATCGCCGAATCAGGAGGTTAAACCATGAAAGACTATTACAAAGATATGGAAAACAGCAGAAATTCCAGCAGAAACGACAGCCAGAATTGTGACAGAAATTCCAGCAAAAATTCTAGCAGAAATGACAGTCAGAATTCCAGCAAAAATTCCAGCAGAAACGACAGTCAGAATTCCAGCAAAAATTCCGGCAGAAATGACAGCCAGAATTCCAGCGGAAATTCCAGTCAGAACAACAGCCACAGATAAAGCCTTTCTTTTGTAAGAGAACAGCCGCAGGCATTTGTTAAGAAGAACTGGGAAAGAAATGTCATTGGAAGAATGACGGAAAGAACAGAGTATATAGAGATATGTACCCTGTTCTTTTTTTGTAGATCATAGGAAATTGCGCCGCTATGACAAGCATCCCTGATTTTGTATATGATATAGTAAAGAAAAGAATAGAAAGGGATATCATGTGGTATCTGATAAGCGGAGCGGATCTGGAGGAATTGCTGGAACAGGAAAAGGATATGGTACTGGTCGATATGCGCGACAGGCAGTCCTATGAAAAAGGTCATATATGCGGGGCAGTTCATATTCCGGGAGAGGAACTGATGAGCCGTCTGGAAGAGCTTCCGAGGAATCGGCTGATTGTTCTGTATTGTTATCATGGACCAAACAGTATGAGGGCAGCAAGGCAGCTGGCACAGTTGGGGTATGAGGTGGCTGATGTGTACGGAGGCATTTTGGCTTACCGGGGAAAATATATGGTGCGAACTCGTTGACAACCCTATATCCAGGCTATAAAATAACAGTAACCATTCAGGACGGCGGGAGATCTGGCAGAAAAAGCCGTGTCAAGCTTGCTTGTAAGCGGATTTTGCCGCCAGTTCTCACATCGGAGGAATCTCCGATGCTTCTTGTTCGGCTTTGCCGGACAAGAAGATGGCCCGTCCTGAACAGTTGCAGATAACAGTTATAACTGTAAAAAAGCCTGAAAGGGTTTGGGGCAGCGCCCCATGAAAATTGCCCCAAAAGGCAGAAGATAAGAGGAGACAGCAGCTATGAAATATATGTTTGCATCAGACATTCACGGCTCTGCATACTACTGCAGAAAGCTTTTGGAGGCTTACCGCCAGTCCGGCGCAGAGCGCTTGATTCTTCTGGGAGATATTTTGTATCACGGCCCCAGAAATGATTTGCCCAGGGAGTATGCTCCAAAGGAAGTAATTTCCATGCTTAATCCCATGAAGCAGGAGCTTCTGGCTGTCAGAGGAAACTGTGAGGCAGAGGTGGATCAGATGGTTTTGGATTTTCCGGTTCTGGCAGATTATGCTGTGCTTGTTTTGAACGGTCTGACCTTTTTTGCAACGCACGGTCATGTGTTCCACCAGGATCATATGCCGCCGTTAAAGGCCGGAGATATTCTTGTTCATGGTCACACCCATCTTCTGAAAGCAGAGAAAGTGGGGGAAAATTATATTTTAAATCCCGGTTCCGTTTCCATTCCCAAGGGAGGAAATCCGGCAACCTACGGAATTCTGGAGGAGACTTCTTTCCGGATTCTGGATTTTGAAGGAAATACAGTGAAGGAGATTCGGCTGGACGGAAAGCCGGAAGAGACGGTATAAAATATGGCGACAAAAGTATACGAGCTGATTGCCCCCTGCCATTTCGGGCTGGAGGCAGTTCTGAAAAAAGAAATTCTGGATCTGGGATATGAGATTGCAAGGGTAGAGGACGGCAAGGTGACGTTCTACGGAGATGCAGAGGCTATCTGCCGCGCCAATATTTTTCTGAGAACTACGGAACGGATTCTGCTGAAGGTAGGAAGCTTCCGGGCAGTGACTTTTGAAGAACTGTTTCAGGGAACAAAGGCTTTGCCATGGGAGGATTTTATTCCTCTGGATGGAAAATTCTGGGTGAAAAAGGCCAATTCTATAAAAAGTAAATTATTCAGTCCTTCAGATATTCAGTCTATTATGAAAAAAGCTATGGTAGAGCGGATGAAGAAGGCATATGGGGCAGAGCTGATTCCAGAGACAGGAGCCAGCTATCCGGTGCGAGTTTCTCTGTATAAGGATATTGTGACAGTGGCGCTGGATACTACCGGGGACTCTCTTCATAAGAGAGGATACCGGAAGCTGACCAGTAAAGCGCCGATTGAGGAAACACTGGCAGCTGCTTTGATTATGCTGACTCCGTGGAGGAAGGATCGGATATTTGTGGATCCCTTCTGCGGAAGCGGAACCTTTCCCATTGAGGCAGCTATGATAGCGGCTAATATGGCGCCGGGAATGAACCGTTCCTTCCTTTCTGAAGACTGGAAGCAGGTGATTCCAAGAAAGTGCTGGTATGAGGCAATGGATGAGGCTCAGGAGCTGGTAGATGATACAGTTCAGGTGGACATTCAGGGCTACGATATTGACGGCGATATTATCAAAGCAGCAAGAGCGAATGCAGAGCTGGCGGGAGTAGGTCACCTGATTCATTTTCAGCAGCGCCCTGTAGGTCAGCTCAGTCATCCAAAAAAGTACGGATTTCTGGTTACAAACCCGCCTTACGGCGAGCGGATTGAAGAAAAGAAAAATCTTCCGGCACTTTATACGCAGTTAGGCGAGCGGTTTGCAGCTCTGGATTCCTGGTCTGCATTTTTGATTACATCTTATGAAGATGTGGAGAAATATATGGGACGAAAGGCAGATCGAAACAGAAAAATTTATAATGGTATGATGAAAACCTATTATTATCAGTTCCTGGGGCCAAAGCCTCCGAAACGGAAAATGGATGATGAGAAAAAGGAAGGCTGAGGCGCTGAAGGTGAGCGATTCGGAGGGTGAGAAAAAACATTTCCGATTTGGACGGATGGCAGCCCTTGCAGCCGCAGCTCTTTTGGCTGGGGCCTGGACAGGCGGCTGTTCAGGAGGCAGGTTGGAAATACGTTCCGGATGGGAGAAAAGTTTGCTGGCCAGCGGAGAAAACCGGGGCGAGAAGGCAGGAGAGCCGGCCAGCGGAGAAAACCGGGGTGGAAAGGCAGGAGAGCCAGCCAGCGGAGAAAACCGGGGCGGAAAGGCAGGAGAGCCAGACAGCGGAGAAAACCGGGGTGAGAAGACAGAGAAAATGCCGTCAGAAGGCTCAGAAAAGGCTGTAAAAGGCGGAAATGCAGGGAAGGAGCAAAGCAGACCGGAACAGGACGAAAAACCCGAGAAAAAGAAAAATAACAGCTCAGAGGATGAAATGCTTCCAGAACGCTATGATGCCAGAGAAATGGGGCGGGCAGCACCGGTAGAGGATCAGGGAGAGCTTGGAACCTGTTGGGCTTTTGCATCCCTTCAGTCTCTGGAAAACAGTCTGCTTCCGGATGAAATATTTGATTTTTCCGAAGATCACATGTCAAAGAATCCCAACTTTAATCTGGGGCAGGAGTCTGGCGGAGACTATATTATGTCCATGGCCTATCTTCTTTCCTGGCAGGGACCTGTTTTAGAAACAGAGGATCCCTACGGGGACGGAATATCTCCCCGGGGACTGAAGCCGGCAAAGCATGTTCAGGAAATCCGGCTGCTTCCTCCGGGAGATCGTCAGGCAATCAAACAGGCGGTATACGAGAGCGGAGGAGTGCAGAGCGCCCTGTATACCAGTCTTCAAGGCAGGGACAGCCTTTCTGGATACTATAACAGAGAAACCGGCGCATACTGCTGTCTGGAGGAAAAGACAGCGAACCACGATATTGTGATTATTGGCTGGGATGATCATTATCCGGCGGAAAATTTTACGTCAGAGGTTCCTGGCGATGGGGCATTTCTTTGTGAAAACAGTTGGGGAACTGGATTTGGCTTAGATGGATTTTTTTATGTATCTTATTATGACGCCAATTTGGGAAAAACGGCGATTCAGTACAAAAAGACAGAGAATGCTGATAACTACGACAAGATTTATCAGAGTGATTTGTGCGGCTGGGTAGGACAGGCTGGGTATGGCGCGGAAACAGCCTGGGCTGTTAATGTATATACAGCCGGAAGCGAGGAAGCTCTGGAGGCAGCCGGATTTTATGCTACTGATAAAAACAGCGACTATGAGATTTATCTGGTAAGGGATGTTCCAGAGGAGCCGGAGCTTTTGAAGGATTCCTGTTTTCAGCAGAGAGAAAAATATGCATCCGGGCATCTGGAATATGCCGGATATTATACAATTCCCCTGAAGGAGCCAGAGACGCTGAAACCAGGAGAACGATTTGGAATTATGATAAAAATAACAACGCCAGGGGCGGTTCATCCGGTTGCTGTCGAATACGATGCAGGAGACGGTAAATGCCGGATTGATCTGACAGATGGTGAGGGATATCTCAGCCCTGATGGAAAACAGTGGGAACGGGCTGAAGAGACCCAGGCGTGCAATTTGTGCCTGAAGGCTTATACATCGTAACAGTTCAGCCTTGCATCTTCTTGCCCGCTTACAGCGGACAAGAAGCTTTAGGCGTTTGCCTTATGTGGATTCGGTCAGAAAAATTCTTATGAAAGCAAGCTTTCAACGAGTTTTTCTGACCGAATCCCCGCAAGGCTGAACTGTTACTATACATCACAGAAAAGCAGGTGAGAAATGATGAAACACAGAATTATATTTGCTACCGGTAATGCCGGGAAGATGAAGGAAATCCGACTGATACTGGAGGATTTGGGATGTCCTGTACTCTCAATGAAAGAGGCACAGGCAGATCCGGAGATTGTGGAAAATGGCGCAACCTTCGGAGAGAATGCAGAAATCAAGGCGCGGGCTGTATGGGCCTGTACAGGAGATATTGTTCTGGCGGATGATTCCGGCCTTGTGGTGGATTATATTGGCGGAGAGCCTGGAATTTATTCCGCCCGTTATCTTGGTGAGGATACCTCCTACGATATTAAAAATCAGAATATTATTGATCGTCTGGCAGGCGTAGAGGGGGAGCAGCGCTCGGCCCGTTTTGTCTGTAATATTGCAGCAGTGCTTCCAGATGGAAGGGTACTGCATACAGAAGCCGCTATGGAAGGGCTTATTGCTGAGAAGCCGGCAGGAAACGGCGGATTTGGCTATGACCCGATTCTCTACCTTCCGGAATTTGGGAAAACCTCTGCAGAGCTGACAATAGAAGAAAAAAATAAAATCAGCCATAGAGGAAAAGCCCTGGAGGCTATGAAAGCCCAGCTGAAGAAGGTTTTGGAGGAGGGATTCTGATGAAAGTACTGATTGTAAGCGATACGCACAGGAAAGATGATAACCTGGAGCGGATAATCGAAGAGGAAGCCCCTTTTGATATGCTGATTCATTTGGGAGATGCTGAGGGCAGCGAATATTTGATTGAGGATTGGGTAGATAAAGACTGTCAGCTGGAAATGGTAAAAGGAAACAATGATTTTTTCTCTGTTCTGGAGAGGGAAATTGAGCTGGAGCTGGGAAACCATCGGATTTTGCTGACTCATGGTCACTATTACAATGTTTCTCTGGGGGTGGAAGGACTCCGGGAGGAGGCTATAGAACGTGGCTGTGATATTGCCATGTATGGTCACACTCACAGGCCTTATTTAGAGCAGGGAGGAAAAGTAACCATTCTTAATCCAGGAAGCCTGTCCTATCCCCGCCAGGAAGGCCACAGGCCCTCCTATATGATTATGGAGCTGGATAAAGATGGAACGCCGTCATATCACACCTGCTATCTGGACTGAAAATGAAAAGGATATCAGAAAAGCTGCAGGGCAAGATTCTTTTCAGAAATTCTGAAGAAGCTGTGGAGGGGGAGCTGAGAAAAAGCTCCTCTTCTGACTTTTGGAAAAGCCAAAAACAGAGGACTGGAACCTGGAAAAATGAGGTGAAAAAAGTTTTAAAAAAATTTTGAAAATATAGTTGACAAATGTAAAAAGCTATTATATAATGATACTCGCGTTGCTGATGAACACAAAACACAAAAGCAACACAAGCAAAAGGTTTTCAGAGATCCGGGGTGTGGCTCAGCTTGGCTAGAGCGCCTGGTTTGGGACCAGGAAGTCGCAGGTTCGAATCCTGTCACCCCGATGTCTATCCCATTGGGAGTGAACAAAATTTTATTACGCGGGTGTAGTTCAATGGTAGAACACCAGCCTTCCAAGCTGGATACGTGGGTTCGATTCCCATCACCCGCTTTGGTAATGATAATTACCGTGAGTCTGTAGCTCAGCTGGATAGAGCAACGGCCTTCTAAGCCGTGGGTCGGGGGTTCGAATCCCTTCAGGCTCATTTCCTTAAATATAAGGAAAAAGTTTTATAATTATGGTGGGTATAGCGCAGCTGGTTAGCGCGCCAGATTGTGGCTCTGGAGGCCAAGGGTTCGAATCCCTTTATCCACCCTCAAAATTCCTTCGGGAATTTTTTTTTACCTATCTTTAAAAATGCGGGCGTGGCGGAATGGCAGACGCACCAGCCTTAGGAGCTGGCGGGTGACCGTGCAGGTTCAAGTCCTGTCGCCCGCATGGAAAATCCCTTGATTTTTTCGCTGTTATAAGGTACAATGTATATCGCATTTCCAATTATGTTTATTTTATTATTGGGCTATCGCCAAGCGGTAAGGCACAGGACTTTGACTCCTGCATTACGTTGGTTCGAATCCAACTAGCCCAGCTGGAAATCTGGGAAGAGCTTGTAGAATCAATGATTTTACAGGCTCTTTTTTAGTTCATAGGAAATTACGCCCTATGAACTAAAAACGCTCCGCGAGGATCGCCATGCGGCGGCAGAGAATTTTGTCGCAAAAGCGCCCCCGCCGCAGATGGAGAAACTCGCGGGGAGCTTCTTTCTTGTTATGCCAAATAATGGTTTCATATTATAAAAAGTTTACGAGATTAGACACCTACAGATAGAATCGGTCATTTTATCAGTGCATATGCTGTGCGTGCCGGAAATGCCGTTCTTCAGCTGTTTTCTGCTAGAGATATATTATTATGGAAAAAAGGGAAAAAAGAGTTTACAGGCTAAATATGAAGCGAGGGGATATATCTGGAAAACATAAGCGTGCTTTCCGGAGATATCCCCTTCTAAGTGATGGAAGATGCAATTATCCAAGCAAAAAGGTCAGGAAATATCTCCTGACCTTTTTATGACCTCACCGGGAATCGAACCCGGGTTTACGCCGTGAGAGGGCGTCGTCTTGACCGCTTGACCATGAGGCCGAAATCGAGGCGACAAGATTCGAACTTGCGACCTCTGCGTCCCGAACGCAGCGCTCTACCAAACTGAGCCACGCCTCGAAGCGACTTCTATATACTATCATTGATTACGAGAAATGTCAATAGAAAATTTAAAAAAATTTAAAAAAGTGAAAAAAGTTGAAAAACTGCGAAAAAAGCAGGAAAAACCGTGGGCCCTGTGATATTCTTCCTGAGCTGGAAAATCAGCTTTTTATTATACTGGCGGAAGGATCCTGCAACGGGAAAATGCAGGATCCTTCCGCCAGCGCGAAAACGATGTTCAGATGCTGTATGGGTGAAACATGGAAATATGCCGCAGAAGCTTCCTGTGGGCCTGGATGGACAGAGAAGGCACGGTTATTGTTATTTCCATGCAAGAACCTCTTCCCGGAGAGGAATGGACGCAGAGGCGCCTGCCCGTGTTACAGCAATAGCGGATGCCTTTGCTGCTTCCTCCATGGCTGCTTCCACAGTTTCGCCTCTGGAAACAGCTGCAATGAAGTATCCGGTAAAGGTATCGCCGGCTGCAGTAGTGTCAACAGCATTTACCGGGAAGGCTTCCTGGAAGTGGAACTTTTGCCCGGACAGGAAGATGCTTCCTTTGGTCCCCATGGTCAGAAGAATTTGAAGCCCGGGGTGGAGACTGTGAAGGGCTCTGGCACATTCTTCAGGGGATTCGGGAAGAGAAGTTCCTGCTTGCTTTTGTTTTTTCCATTCAGCGGCACAGAGGTCTGCAGCCTCGATCTCATTTAAAATCAAACATGAAATCTTATCCAGGGATATTTCCTTTAGCTGCTCTGTAACAGGGGAGGGATTCAGATAAATCTGCATTCCTTTTTCAAAGGCCTGTTCAATCAGTATAGCAAGATGATTAATTTCATTCTGCAGCAGAAGAATGTCTCCGGCTGAGAAATGAGAAAGCGTTTCACGGATCTGCTCTGAAGTAATTGCCTGATTAGCGCCTCCAAAAAGAAGAATACAATTTTGTCCGGTATCAGATACCTGGATTACAGCATGACCGGTAGGAATCTCCAGCTTTCTCAGATATTCCGTGTGAATGTGGCTGGCAGTCAATGCATCAGAAAGCATATCTCCGTCATATCCGATACATCCTGCATGGTAGACCGGGGCGCCTGCCCGCGAAATGGCAATGGACTGATTCAGACCCTTTCCGCCGCAGAAGAAATCCAGTTTTTTTGAGGAAATGGTTTCTCCGGGGCGGACAAAATCTTTTACCTGATAAACCTTGTCAATATTTAAGGAACCAAAATTTAGTATTTTCATGGAAATGACCTCCTGCAAACCTTAAATCCTTACAATTTGGCCGCCCAGCGCTGCTGCTTCTTCCTCTTGATGGGTGGTTATCAGCAAAAGCTTTCCGGCTGTTTTTTCCTTTACATAGTCGATGACAGTCTGTTTTGTCTCTTCGTCCAGGCCGGTAAAGGGCTCGTCCATAATAATGGCCTGGGAGGGAGCCAAAAGGGCTCTTGCAATGGCTGCACGCCGTTTCATGCCTCCGCTTAAGGTAGAAGAGGGGCGGAGTATGGCCTCTTCCGGAAGGAGGCGGCACAGCTCAGAATAGGCAGTTTGACGGTCAAGGCTTTTCCCGGCGGCCATCAGCACATTATCCAGTGGAGAAAAAGCGTCGCAGAGGCGGTTTTCCTGGAAGACTGCGGTGACAGGGCTGGGCATCTGCACCTGTCCGCCATCAGGCGTTTCCAGCCCCAGCAGAATACGAAGAAGCGTGGTTTTTCCGGCGCCGGAGGGAGCCATCAGACAGTAGACTCCGACAGGGGCAAAGGAGAGATCCAGATGCTTTAAAACAGGAAGCTCCCCATAGGCCTTATACAGTCCGAAAACAGATGCGGGAGCTGACGGAGAAGATTTTGAGCCGGAAGAAAGGGCATTTTCTTCGCCGGCATCTTCGTTCTGCAAAGCAGAGGCACGCTGCAGGCCGATTTTTGGCTGATACTGTTCATTTTTCTTTTTCATCCATATAATGAGCTGCAGAAAGAACTTTTCAAATAAGGCGCTGACCAGAATAATTACAATGGTCCAGGCAAAAACATCCGGTGTGGCCAGATAGATTTTTGCCATGTAAAGATTTTCTCCGATAGTATGAGAAGGAACGCCGATAACTTCAGCGGCAATTCCTGATTTCCAGCTCATTCCCAGGGCAATTTTGCAGCTGCTGATCAGGTATGGCATCAGAGCCGGCAGGTAAATAAAACGAATGCGACGGGGCAGGGAGACATGGAATACCAGAGCCATCTCCTTGAGTCTGGGATCCGTGCTTTCCAGTCCGGCAATGGTATTTACATAGAGAATGGGAAATACGACCAGAAAGGAAATGAACACAGAAAGACCGGAGGAGCCAATCCAGATGAGGGCCAGAATGACAAAGGAGGCCACAGGAATGGATTTGGCCAGAAGCATCAAAGGCTCTAGCAGTTCCCGAAGCAGGTGAAAACGGAAGGCAAGACTTCCAAGAAGGATTCCGGCAATAAAGGCGGCTGCAAAGCCCAGGGTGATTTTTCCGAAGGAGTGGATGATGGAGATCCAGAATTCGGCAGAGGGAAGCAAAAGAGAAAGGGAGCGGACTACGTCCGCCGGCCCTGCAAAAATAATGTCGTTCTGGATGACCATGCCGGCAAGCTGCCAGAGGGCGATCCAGAACAGAATTACAAAAATTCTGTGAGGTGATATCCGGTTTTTCATAGCTGCTCCCCTTTTGTATTACTGGATGTAGTAGAACTCATCTCCAGGAAGTTTTCCGCCTACAGATTTGGCGTCCTGATCAAAGAGTACCTGCAGATATCCGCTTAAAGCAGACTTCATTTCTTCGCCGGTCAGGCAGACAATGTTGCAGTAAGGCAGCGCCTTCTGGGCCACAGGAGCCTTTTCGATGATTCCGGCTGCGGCAATCAGCTGGGAGGCTTCCTCCGGCTTTTCGTTGGCAAAGGCAGCGGAAGCAGCGTGCTCTGTCAGGAAGGTGTCAATAACAGGCGGATTTTCCTTGAGGAATTCATTGCGGACAACGGTAACTCCTGTTACCAGACGACTTCCACCTTCTCCCTGAAGGGCTTCCCACTCCTTGGTCAGATCCAGCACAATACTCAGTTTTTCATTCTGAGCGCAGGCTGCAGTGACAAAGGGCTGGGGCAGCAGACCGATGGCATCCGGCTGCTCTTTCAATACAGCGGCAACCTCAGTCGGTTCTGATTTGTATTCCAGGGTTACATCGCTTTCGCTCAGCCCGTTTTCACTCAGCAGATAGCGGATGACATAGTCCGGACTGGTTCCTTTTCCAGTCAGATAAAGGGTTTTTCCTTTTAAATCGGCAATGGACTGGATAGAAGAATCCGATGCTACAATGTCCAGTACACCCAGAGTGTTGATGTCAATAACGGAGATACCGCCCTGAGTTTTATTGTAGAGAACAGAAGCTACGTTGGCGGGAACCAGGGCAATGTCCAGATCGCCGCTTACCATTTTTCCAAGAAGCTCATCTGCTGCCGTTACCATAGTAAATTCATAATTGCACAGAGTCTCATTCTTTTCTGCCTTGTCCATCAGCTCTACCAGCCCCATGGAGGTAGGTCCCTTTAAGGAGCCGATACGGACAACAACATCAGAGTCTACCGGCTGGGCGGCAGAGCTTTCTGCAGCGCCTTCTCCCTCTCCAGGAGTTTCTGCTGCTGTCTGGCTGTTTTCCGTTTCTTCTTCCGTAAAAGCCTCAATGGTGGTTTCTGCTTCTGTGGCTGCTTCAGAGGAAGCGGCTGTGGTGGATGGAGCGGCTGTCTTGCTGCCGGAGCATCCGCTTAAAAGAGAGCCGACCATAAGTGCGGCCATTGCTGCAGACCAGGTTTTTTTCATCATAGTTATCCTCGCTTTCTGTTCGTGTATCTTTAGAAGCGTGTTTTGTTGTATTCCGTCTTCTCCGTCAGAGCTGATTTATGGATTTCAGTCTTACAGGTTAGCACGAACAAAGACATTATAGCACAAAAGCTGCTTTGTATACCATAAAAAACAAGGATTTGTGCAAAAAACTAATTGATAAAAATATGTCAATATGAGATAATAAGGGTAACTGTGACAGAAATTTGGACAGAGGGGTTTTACATATCGTTACGTTACTATTTATCATTATGGAGGGATAAGCTATGAGAGTTACAATTTGTATTGGAAGCGCATGTCACTTGAAAGGTTCCAGAGAAATTATCCAGCAGCTGCAGCAGCTGGTAAAAGAACATGGAGTATCGGATAAAGTAGATTTAAACGGTGCATTCTGTACTGGAAACTGCGTGAATGGAGTTTGTGTGACCGTTGATGGAACCCTGTACTCCTTATCTCCGGAAACTACAAAGGAGTTCTTTGAAAAAGAGATTCTCGGGAGGCTGTAAATATGGCGATTATTGACTTCAAGGCCACCAAGTGCCGGCATTGCTACAAGTGTGTGCGCTACTGTGAAGTGAAAGCCATTATGGTAAAGGACGGCCGTGCGGAGATTATACCGGAAAACTGTATTCTGTGCGGACGCTGTCTTCAGATTTGTCCTCAGTCAGCCAAGACTCTGGTCAGTGATCTGGAACTGGTAAAGGGGATGCTCCGAAGAGGAGAAAAGGTAATTGTTTCCATTGCACCTGCTTATATGGGCCTTTTGAAATATAAGACCATCGGCCAGGTTCGGTCTGCTCTTTTACGGCTGGGCTTTGCAGATGTGCGTGAGACTTCTGAGGGTGCGGCTCTGGTGACAGCCGAGTATGCCAGACTCTTGGAAGAGGGCACTATGGAAAATATTATTACTACCTGCTGCCCCAGCGTCAATGATCTGATTGAAAAATATTATCCGCAGCTGACTCCGTGGATGGCTCCAGTAGTATCGCCAATGATTGCCCACGGCATGATGCTGAAAAAGCATCTGGGAACGGACATTAAGGTGGTATTTTTAGGGCCCTGTATTGCCAAGAAGAAAGAGGCTCAGGATGCCCGTCACAGCGGATATATTGACGCGGTGCTGAATTTTAATGATATGAACCGCTGGCTGGAAGACGAGGATATTGTGATTGAGGACTGTGAGGATATGCCGTTTACAGCTATGAATCCCAGAGTAAACCGCCTGTATCCTGTATCCAGCGGTGTGGTGAATTCTGTTCTGGCAACAGAGAAGACGGTGGATCATTATCGTAAGTTTTACGTTCACGGGGAAACCCATTGTATGGAGCTGTGCGAAAGTCTGGTACGGGGCGAGATTAAAGGCTGCTTCATCGAAATGAATATGTGTTACGGCGGCTGTATTCAGGGGCCCACTGTGACCAACAGTCCAGTTTCCCGGTTTAAGGTGAAGCTGGATATGGAGGACGCCATTCAAAGAGAGCCTGTACCATGTGAGGAGACAGGACCGGTTTTGGAGGAAATTTCTCTGCGGAAGGTATTTTCCGATCATTCACCGAAAGAGCCGGTTCCAACCAATGAGGAGATTCAGCAGATTCTGGCGATGACAGGAAAGCTTCATCCGGAGGATGAGTTAAACTGCGGAGCCTGCGGATATCCGACCTGCCGGGAAAAGGCGATTGCAGTATTCCAGCGGAAGGCGGAGCTGAACATGTGTATTCCGTTTATGTATGAGAAGTCGGAGTCCTTTGCCAATCTGGTTATGGAAACCTCGCCCAATGTGGTGCTCATTGTAGATGAGAATATGAAGATTATGGAATATTCTGCTGTTGGAGAGAAGTATTTCGGCAAGACCCGGTCAGAGGCATTGAAGATGTATCTGTATGAGTTTATTGATCCGGTGGACTTCCAGTGGGTGTTTGATACCCATCAGAATATTCATGGAAAGAAGGTCAGCTATCCGGATTTAAAATTGGATACCCTTCAGAATATTGTATACATAGAAAAGGAAAACGTGGTTCTGGCCACCTTTATCGACATTACGAAAGAGGAAGAGCAGGCTCGTCTGGATTATGAGAAAAAGCTGGATACCATTGATTTGGCCCAGAAGGTTATTCATAAGCAGATGATGGTTGCCCAGGAGATCGCAGGTCTTCTGGGAGAAACTACAGCTGAGACAAAGACAACCCTGACAACGCTCTGCAGGAGTCTGTTAGAGGACGGCAGCGATAACGGAGGTAGGTAGATGGAGATTACCGTAGACGTTGCGTATAAAAGCCTGAACAAGTTTTCAGAGGTGCTCTGCGGCGATAAGGTGGAAATGCTGCAGACAGAGGATTCCAATATTCTGATTCTGGCAGACGGAATGGGAAGCGGTGTAAAGGCCAATATTCTGGCTACTCTGACTTCCAAAATTCTGGGAACCATGTTTTTAAACGGCGCGACTCTGGAGGAGTGTGTGGAGACCATTGTGCAGACGTTGCCGATCTGTCAGGTACGGCAGGTGGCTTATGCTACCTTCAGTATTCTGCAGGTATTCCACAGCGGAGATGCCTACCTGGTGGAGTTTGATAATCCCAGCTGTATTTTTATCCGCAATGGAAAGCTGATTCCGATTCCGGAGAATATCCGGGAGGTAGAGGGAAAGAAGATTAACGAATACCGTTTTAAGGTGCAGAAGGGGGATGCCCTGATTCTGATGAGCGACGGTACCGTTCATGCGGGGGTAGGACAGCTGCTGAATTTTGGATGGCTGTGGGAGGATATTGCAGCCTATGCTGTGAAACAGTATGGACTGACAGTTTCAGCTGTCCGGCTGGCTTCTGCAATCTGCCAGGCATGCGATGAGCTGTATCAGTACCGGCCTGGTGATGACACAACAGTAGCCTGTATGCGGATTATCAATGCAAAACCGGTTCACCTGATGACAGGCCCGGCAAGGGATCCTGCTCAGGATGAGGCAATGGTCGCAGACTTTATGAGTGGTGATGAATCTACCAGATATGTAGTCTGCGGCGGAACCAGCGCGACCATTGTGTCAAGGGTGCTGAACAGGCCTCTTGACGTATCCATGGACTATGTAGACCCGGATATCCCGCCCATTGCTTATATGAAAGGAATGGATCTGGTGACGGAGGGGGTACTGACCTTAAACCGTGTGATTCAGCTTCTGCGGCGCTATGCAAAAAAAGAAGCCGTAACAGAGGAATTTTTCCTGGAGCTGGATAAACCGAACGGCGCATCCATGGTGGCAAAGATGTTGATTGAAGACTGTACCGAGCTTCATCTCTATGTGGGAAAAGCTATGAACAGTGCCTACCAGAACCCGGGACTGCCCTTTGATTTGGGTATTCGCCAGAATCTGGTGGAGCAGCTAAAGCATGTAACAGAGGAAATGGGAAAAAAAGTTACAGTTACTTACTATTAGGAGTATATGAGGAGGAAAAATCATGGTAACAAATGACGCAACAATTTTACGCTTAAAGCACGACGTACTTTACGAGGTAGCAAAGCTGGCCTGGGAGGGTGAGCTGGAGGAGAAACGGGAAGAGATTCCCTATCAGATGATCCCGGGACCGCAGGCTCAGTTCCGGTGCTGTATTTACAAGGAGAGAGAGATCATCCGTCAGAGAGTGCGCCTGGCAGAGGGAATGTGTCCTACCAGCGGTAAGGATACCCGCAATGTGGTTCAGGTTATTGGCGCAGCCTGTGAGGAGTGTCCCATTGCTTCCTATACCGTAACCGATAACTGCCGGAAATGTATGGGTAAGGCATGCCAGAATTCCTGTAAATTCGGTGCTATTACCATGACTGAGACAAGAGCTCATATTGATCCCAACAAATGTAAAGAGTGCGGTATGTGTGCCAATGCCTGCCCTTACAATGCAATTGCACATCTGGAGCGTCCCTGTAAGAAGGTATGTCCAGTAGATGCAATTACCTATGATGAGAACGGCATCTGCGTAATTGATGAGAAAAAATGTATTCAGTGCGGCGCCTGCATTCACAGCTGCCCCTTCGGTGCAATCGGAACAAAAACCTTTATGGTGGATGTAATTAAGATGATCAAGGCTGGAAAACGGGTAGTTGCTATGGTTGCTCCTGCAACAGAGGGACAGTTTGGCGCAGATATTACTATGGCCAGCTGGAGAACCGCTCTGAAGAAGGTTGGTTTTGCTGATATGATCGAGGTTGGCTTAGGCGGAGACCTGACAGCAGCCTTTGAGGCAATGGAGTGGAATGAAGCATATAAGGAAGGCAAGAAGCTGACCACATCCTGTTGTCCTGCATTTGTTAATATGATCAAGCAGCATTTCCCGCAGCTTCTGGATAATATGTCCACAACCGTATCTCCTATGTGTGCAATATCCCGTATGCTGAAGAGAGAGAATCCGGAGACTATTACAGTATTTATCGGGCCGTGTATTGCAAAGAAGAGTGAGACACTGGATCTGAATATTAAAGATAATGCAGACTATGCGATGACCTTTGGTGAAATCCGTGCGATGATGCGTGCAAAGGGCGTAGAACTGGAACCGGAGGAGAATACCTATCAGGACAGCTCTGTATTCGGAAAACGTTTCGGAAATTCCGGCGGTGTTACCAATGCAGTAGTACAGTGCTTCAAGGAAATGAATGCAGGTATTGAGCCGAATGTTATGAAGTGCAACGGTGCTGCAGAGTGTAAGAAGGCTTTGCTTCTGATGAAGGTAGGCAAACTGCCTGCTGACTTTGTAGAAGGAATGGCATGCGTAGGCGGCTGTGTAGGAGGCCCCAGCAAGCACAAAACCGAGCAGGAGGCAAAGAAGGCTCGTGATCTGTTGATTGGACAGGCAGACGGAAGAGAGGTATTTGCAAACCTGAAGGAAAAGGGTCTGGACGATCTGCATATGCACAGAGGAGAATAATGGATTCTTTTTAATAGAATAGTTTCTGAAAAAATAATGGCTGCCGCCGGGGATGTCTGGTTATCCTCGGCGGCAGTTTTTATGTGGCAGAGAAACGCGGCGGGCTATGATACAAAAACGTTCCGCGAGGATCGCCATGGGGTGGAAGAGAAAAATAGCTGCTGGAGCAGCCGTTGCTGCGATCCAGTGCAGTAATGTGCCAAGATATATTTTTTTACATGATAGAGATAGTTGCGTTATAGTGAAAATGTGATTTATGAGTGGGGGGCTAGGGGCTAAATGCGCAGTGAGAGTATAAAACCTGCGGGGGAAGCAATTGAGTGGATTTAAACTGGACAGATTTAAACGAAGTAGATTTACGCTGAGAGGATGTAAATCGTGTGGTTAAGGAAATGAAGTTTGCTTGCATACAGGTTCCATGCTTTCTTCTCGAAATGAAAAACTATTTGCGTGAGTTTGTACTAAGTAATACTTTCTTGAGTATTGCGCCCTAAAATAAAAAATATGGATTAGGGATTATGGTGGAATAGTTTATTATAGGAAAGCCTCTCTAAAAATTGGATGAAGCGATAGTAAGATCAAAGAGAAGTAGAAATGGAGTATGCGATGAGGAAATGACGTATCTAATCCAAACATAGAGCACTCAGAGGATCCATATAAAAGGAAGCGGGGGTCGCAAAACAGGTTTTTCACTCCAGATATGGCAGTTTGCATAACAAGCAAAATGCTATATCCAGTAGGATTACCATATTTTGCAACCCCCTCTTTTTGTCTGTGACAGAAATAAAATAAAGTAGCTTAGATTTTGTTTATTTTTCTCTTAATGTAGGTTGTGTGCAGCAGGTGGTGAGCCTTTTCACTTCCTGGCTCGCCTAAGTAGGTTGCATACAGTTCCTTGATGGCCGGGTTCTCATGGGATTTCCGAATCGGATTATTCTTATCGGAATCGTAGAGTACCTGGGCGCGCAGAGCACGGATATCTACGGTATTGCGCACATATCCAGGCTGCTGAGGCTGGCCGCCGCCGTTGATACAGCCGCCGGGGCAGCCCATAATCTCGATAAAATGATACTCTGCTTCGCCGGATTTTACTTTATCAAGAAGCTTTTTCGCATTGCCAAGACCGGAAGCAACGGCAACCTTTACATCCATGCCGGCAACTGGGTAGGTAGCCTCCTTGATGCCTTCCATTCCACGGACTTCTGTGAAATCAAGGCTCTGGAGCTCTTCACCAGTCAGGGTTTCTACTGCAGTACGCAGAGCTGCTTCCATAACGCCGCCTGTGGCTCCGAAGATAACAGCTGCGCCGGTACCCAGTCCCAGAGGTGCATCAAAGCCCTCGTCCGGCAGATCGCGGAAGCGGATGCCTACCTTGCGGATCATGCGGGCCAGCTCTCTGGTTGTCAGGGAGTAGTCTACATCCGGTACGCCATTGGCTGCCTCGTCCGGGCGCTGTACTTCAAATTTCTTTGCAGTACAGGGCATGATGGAAACAGATACAATATCCTTGGGATCCAGTCCCTGCTTCTCTGCGTAGTAGGATTTGGCAATTGCGCCGAACATCTGCTGCGGAGATTTGCAGGAGGACAGATTCTCAGTCATATCCGGATAATAGTGTTCACAGTATTTAATCCAGCCCGGAGAACAGGAGGTGATCAGAGGTAGCTTACCGCCGTTCTGTACCCGATCCAGGAATTCATGGGCTTCTTCCATGATTGTTAAGTCTGCGCTGAAGTTGGTGTCAAATACTTTATCAAAACCGATTCTTCTCAGGGCGGCAGCCATCTTTCCTTCTGTGTTGGTTCCGATGGGATAGCCAAATTCTTCACCCAAAGCAGCACGCACAGCGGGAGCTGTCTGAACAATCACATGTTTGGAAGGATCTGCAATCGCTGCAAGAACCTCATCAACCTGGGATTTTTCCTGAAGGGCACCGGTAGGACAGACAGCGATACACTGTCCGCAGGATACGCAGCTGGTTTCGCCCAGTCCCATATTGAAGGCAGAGCCGACGAAGGTGGCAAAGCCTCTTTCGTTTGCGCCGATTACGCCGATATTCTGTACCTTTTCACAGACAGCAATACAGCGGCGGCAAAGGATACACTTGCTGTTGTCACGAATCATATGAACCGCGCTGTCATCAATACAGGACGGAGTATGCTCGCCGTCATAATATCCCTCGTCTTCTACGCCCAGTTCTTTTGCCATCTGCTGCAGCTCACAGTTTCCGCTGCGGACGCAGGACAGACAGCTGCGATTATGGTTGGAAAGCAGAAGCTGAAGGGTTTTCTTGCGGGATTCCAGTACCTTCGGGGTGTTGGTCCATACCTCCATACCCTCATTGATGGGGTATACACAGGCTACAACCAGGCTTTTTGCTCCCTTAACCTCCACTACACACATACGGCAGGCGCCGATCTCATTGATATCCTTTAAAAAGCAGAGAGTAGGAATTTCAATGTGAGCCAGACGGGCTGCTTCCAGGATGGTGGAGCCTTTTGGAGCACTTACTTCAATGCCGTTAATTTTAATTGTAATATTCTCCATATCCATTCTCCTCCATTACTTTTTGTAGATAGCGCCGAATTTACATTTCTCCATGCAGGCGCCGCACTTGATACACTTGTCGGTGTCGATTACATGCGGGTTCCGTACAGAGCCGATGATGGCGTTGTTGGGACAGGTGCGGGCGCACAGAGTACATCCACGGCACTTATCCGGATCAATGTGGTAGGAGAGAAGGGCTTTACATACGCCTGCCGGACACCGTTTTTCCTTGATGTGAGCTTCATACTCATCGCGGAAATAGCGCAGGGTAGAAAGCACCGGGTTGGGGGCAGTCTGTCCCAGGCCACAGGCAGAGTTTTCTTTTACATAATAGCAGAGCTGTTCCAGTTTATCCAGATCCTCCATGGTAGCCTCGCCCTTGGTAATCTTGGTCAGGATCTCAAGCATACGTTTGGTACCGATACGGCAGGGAGTACATTTGCCGCAGGATTCTTCTACGGTAAACTCCAGGAAGAACTTGGCGATATCAACCATACAGTCTGTTTCATCCATAACAATCAGTCCGCCGGAGCCCATCATGGAGCCGATGGAAATCAGGTTGTCATAGTCAATGGGAATATCGTAATGCTCTGCCGGGATACATCCGCCGGACGGTCCGCCGGTCTGGGCAGCCTTGAATTTCTTTCCGTTGGGAATGCCGCCGCCGATCTCTTCGATAACCTCGCGAAGGGTGGTACCCATGGGGATTTCCACCAGACCGGTATTGTGAATCTTACCGCCCAGTGCAAATACCTTTGTTCCCTTTGATTTCTCTGTACCCATGGAGGAGAACCACTCCGGTCCGTTCAGGATAATCTGAGGGATATTGGCGTAGGTTTCTACATTGTTTAAGATGGTCGGTTTTCCAAACAGACCTTTCTGAGCCGGGAAGGGCGGTCTGGGTCTGGGCTCGCCGCGGTTGCCTTCAATGGACATCATCAAAGCAGTTTCTTCACCGCAGACGAATGCGCCTGCGCCAAGACGCAGATCAATATCAAAGTCAAAGCCGGAGCCGAAAATGTCTTTTCCTAAAAGCTCCATTTCTCTTGCCTGATTAATGGCAATTCTCAGACGCTCAACGGCAATGGGGTACTCGGCACGAACGTAAATATAACCCTGATTTGCTCCGATAGCGTAACCGGCAATAGCCATGGCCTCCAGTACAGCATGAGGATCTCCTTCCAGAATGGAACGATCCATAAATGCGCCCGGGTCACCCTCATCGGCGTTACAGCAGACATACTTCTGATCAGCGTCATTTTGCTTGGCCAGCTTCCATTTGAGACCCGTGGGGAATCCGCCGCCTCCGCGGCCCCGCAGACCGGAATCTAAGAGGCACTGGATGACATCGTCAGGAGTCATCTCAGTTAGAACCTTACCCAGGGCAGCATAGCCGCCGGTACCGATGTACTCTTCAATAACCTCCGGATTGATAATACCGCAGTTTCTCAGGGCAATGCGGTGCTGTTTTTTGTAGAAATCTGTATCAATCAAAGCCTTTACACCAGCAGGAGTAACAGTCTCCTGATACAGAAGACGGGTAACAACCCGGCCCTTCAACAGATGTTCCTGGACAATTTCCGGAATATCCTCTACCTTTACCATGGAGTAAAAGCTGGCATCCGGATAAACAATCATAATCGGGCCCAGTGCACACAGGCCGTGACAGCCGGTCTGAACAACGGAAACCTCGTTTTCCAGGCCTGCTTTTTTAATCTCTTCTTTCAGGGCTTCCATAATCTGCTGGCTTCCGGAGGAAGTACATCCTGTTCCGCCGCAGACCAATACATGTGAACGATACATTGGCGCTCCTCCTTATTTGATATCTGCAGAATTCAGGGTGTAGTTTTCTACGATATGGCCGCCGATTAAGTGGCGCTCTACCACCTCTGCAGCTTTTTCTGCGGTCATTTTAATATAGGTAACCTTGGGTTTTCCAGGTTCCATAACTTCCACGATAGGCTCATGCTGGCATAATCCGATGCATCCGGTCTGGGTTACGGAAACACGGTCAGTCAGACCTTTTTCCTGAACCAGATTGGACAGGGCAGTCAGAACAGGTCTTGCGCCGCTGGCAATTCCGCAGGTAGCCATTCCGACAACAACACGGGTATGGGTATGATCCTCTGCCCGCATACTCACCTGGCTCTGCATCCGTTCACGGATGGCTCTTAATTCTTCAAGACTTTTCATGTAATCCTCCAAATCTACAGCTTCAGCAGCCGCTCCATCCCAAAGAGGGGGAAGGGCTGTGCTGTTCTAAAGGCGGTCCTCAGTACAGGGCGCCGCCGTCAGTTTCCAGTTTATTCTCTGTCAGATATTCTCTGATATATTCGGATACCTCTGGTGTGTCAAAGGGAACATCTCCCAAAATCTGCCGAAATTCTCTGGTGTCCAGAGTAAAGGCTGTGCCGTTATAGCTGTACCGGTAAAGAAAGTCCGTTTCGGGATGGTATACAATCAGCGTATGAATGGTGCTGGTTATGTCTCCAAGGGGCATCCGATCGATATGGGAAAGGACAAATACGGCGGTTACCGCAGTGCCTTTACCTGGTCTGGATTCGATGGAAAAGCTTCCTCCGGTGCTTTCTGCCGCATATTTAAAAAACGGAACGCCCAGCCCGACCTTGCGGGTGGTTCTGCTGGTAAAAAAGGGATCCGTTACCTGGGCTGCCTGTTCTTCGGTCATACCGCAGCCATTGTCCTTAATAACAATGGTCAGACGGTCAGAGGCGGTATCGGCATCTACAGTAATTTCAACCAGAGAGGCTTTGGCCCTAGTGGAGTTCTCTGCCACATCCAGAATATTTAAAGAAATTTCAGGCATCATAGGCCTTATTGATATTTGGCAAGAATGCCGGGAATATCATCCGGTGTCAGACGCCCGTATACTTCATCATTAATCATCATAACGGGAGCCAGTCCACAGGCACCTACACAACGGCAGGAATCAAGAGAAAACCGACCATCCGGGGTACATTCTCCATTAGTGATGCCAAGCAGTTCCTCCAGTTTGCTGAAAATTGCTCCGGAGCCTTTTACGTAGCAGGCTGTTCCGAGACAGACAGAAACCTGATATTTGCCCTTGGGCTGAAGTGCGAACTGTGCATAGAATGTGGCAACACCATAGATTTTCTCCAGCGGAATGCCGGTTTCATCAGAAATCATGGTCTGAACTTCGATGGGAAGATAACCGTAAATATCCTGTGCCCGCTGCATAATGGGCATCAGAGCGCCTTTTGTGTCCTTCAGTTCTGCGATTGCCTCCTTTAAAGCCGCTTCCTGCTCCGGAGTACCGCTGAAGGAAACACCTTCTTTTTTGCAAGCCATGTTTATTCCTCCTATACAAAATGTCGTTGTAAAATATAACTAATATTCTATCATATAACTGATAAAAAAGCTACAATAAAACGGGGAAAATCAAAAAGGTTTTTAGAAATTATGTTGATAATTCATATGTTCAATGGTATTCTAAAAGCATAAGTTGAGGAATGTGATCAGCTGTATGACGAGACAGAAAGGAGTGCAGCTGTATCATAAAAAGGAGGGCGATGCAATGACTGCAAGAGATGTACAGAAAATACTGGGCGCCAGGGTGCTGACAGGAGAAGAGTTTCTGGATCGGGAGGTGCGCAGCGCCTGTGGATCAGATATGATGAGTGATGTTCTGGCATTTTCCAAGGATCATTCCGTGCTTTTGACAGGTCTGTGCAATCCTCAGGTAATTCGGACTGCAGAGATGCTGGACATTGTCTGCCTGATTTTTGTGCGGGGAAAAAAGCCCGATCAGACGATTCTTGATATGGCGAAGGAGAGGGACTTGATTGTAATGGAAACCGGCCACAGGATGTTTTCTTCCTGCGGTATGCTGTATCAGGCAGGACTTGGCGGAGGTGCGATCTGATGAGTGAAGCAATTGTGCTGAATTATACAATCCCGCCGGATGATTTTACACGGGCGGGGGAAGCCAGCAGCGATGTGAAAAGCAAATTAAAGCAGCTTGGGGTGAGCCCGGAGGCAGTACGCAAGGTGGCGATTGCCATGTATGAGGGAGAAATTAATATGGTGATTCACGCCAAGGGAGGGGAAATCACTGTGGAGATCAGTCCGGAGAAGATTCGGATGATTCTGGCTGATGTGGGCCCTGGTATTCCGGATATTGATCTGGCTATGAAGGCAGGCTATTCTACTGCACCGGACGAGATAAGAAGTCTGGGCTTTGGCGCCGGTATGGGACTGCCCAATATGAAAAAATATACGGATGACATGAAAATAGAGACAGCGCTGGGAGTGGGAACTACCATTACCATGGAGGTAAACCTGGCATAGGGCTTTGGAGGTTGAAAAGACAGAATGGATAAATTCTATCATTCCGTCCGTCTGGACGCGGATTTATGTAAGGGATGTATTAACTGCATTAAGCGGTGCCCGACCCAGGCTATCCGGGTGAGGGGCGGTAAGGCGCAGATTAACAGCAAGTTTTGTATTGACTGTGGAGAATGTATCAGAGTCTGCTCCTATCATGCAAAAAAGGCAACCTATGATAAGCTGGAGGTTATGAAACAGTTTAAATATACTGTGGCTTTGCCGGCGCCGGCGCTGTACAGTCAGTTTAACAATCTGGATGATGTGAATATTGTTCTGAATGCATTGCTGATGATGGGATTTGACGATGTTTTTGAGGTGAGTGCAGCGGCGGAGCTGGTATCAGAAGCGACCAGAACCTATTTGACGACTCACGAGGAACAGCTTCCTCTGATCAGCACAGCCTGTCCGTCTGTGGTGCGGCTGATTCGGGTTAGATTTCCAAATCTGATCCCCCACCTGCTTCCTTTAAAGCCGCCGGTGGAGGTAGCCGCTATTATGGCAGCTCAAAAAGCCATGGAACGGACGGGATTTGCCAGAGAGGATATCGGCATCTGTTTCATTTCCCCCTGCCCCTCCAAGGTGACTTATGCAAAGGCTCCTTTGGGAACAGAGAAGAGCGAGATAGACTGTGTACTTGCCATTAAGGACGTATATCCTCAGCTGCTTTCTCATATGAAGGCTGTGGGAGATGAGGGGCTGGAATTAAGTACCTCAGGAAAGATTGGCATCAGCTGGGGACGAAGCGGAGGAGAAGCCGGGGGGCTTTTTACAGAAAACTACCTGGCTGCTGATGGAATTGAGAATGTGATTCGGGTGCTGGAGGATCTGGAGGATCAGAAGTTTTCTCACCTGAAATTTGTAGAGCTGAATGCATGTAATGGCGGCTGTGTCGGCGGTGTTCTTACCGTGGAAAATCCATATGTGGCAGAGGTAAAGCTGAAGCGTCTGCGCAAGTATATGCCTGTGGCCCGCAGTCACATGGAAAATGAAGAACATGCGGAAACGATTGTGCCCTGGACCGTGGGCGTACAGTATGAGCCGGTATTTAATCTGGGAGAGAATATTATGGAGAGCTTTGCCAGACTGAATCAGGCAGAGCGGCTGTGTAAGAAATTTCCAGGGCTGGACTGCGGTTCCTGCGGCGCACCTACCTGCAAGGCTCTTGCTGAGGATATTGTCAGGGGACAGGCCAGTGAAAATGACTGTGTGTATTACCTGAGAGAAAATCTTCACAGGCTTTCCGAAGAAGTCGCAATCCTTGCCGATGATCTTCATGCAGGAAATACCGGAGGACAGGAGACACTGAGGATTATGAAAGAATATATTCAGAGAATCTACAGTGAGATGTCACGGCTGGACAATAAAGATGATAATCAGGAGGACAGTGTATGACAGTAAGACAGCTGCTTGACAGCGGAAAATTTTCGGTGATTCATGAAGGCGATGAAACAGAGCGGGAAATCACAGTTCCGTTTTGCTGTGACCTTCTCAGCGTGGCTATGGGACGGGCGCCTGCCGGCTGTGCGTGGGTGACTGTAATGGGGAATATGAATACACTGGCAGTGGCAACGCTGGCGGATGTGGCCTGCGTGATTATGGGAGAGGGGGCTGCTTTGGACGAGATTGCCCTGAAAAAGGCACAGCAGCAGGAAATTACCGTTATGGCCACAGAGCTGCCTGTATTTGAAGCAGCCCTGTGGATTTGGCAGCAGCTTCATGGTTAATCTCAGCTATGATTTACATATTCATTCCTGCCTTTCCCCATGCGGGGATGATGATATGACACCAGGCAATATTGTAGGAATGGCAGCGGTTACAGGTCTGGATGTGATTGCAGTGACGGATCACAACAGCTGCCGCAACTGTCCGGCGGTGATGAAGTTTGCACAGGAATATGGTGTGCTGGCGATTCCGGGAATGGAGATCAATACCTCGGAGGAGGTTCATGCAGTATGTCTGTTTCCGACTTTGGAGGCAGCCTTAAATTTTGACGGATATGTGTATGAGAGGCTGAAGAAATTTCCCAACCGCGAGGAGATTTTTGGAAAGCAGCAGATCTGCAATGAAGAGGATATTTGTGTGGCAACTGAGCCGAATCTTCTGATTAACAGTACGGATATTTCCTTTGACAGGATGTGGGAGCTGACTGAGGATTTCGGCGGCGTCATGTTTCCGGCCCATGTGGAGAAATCTGCCAACAGTCTGATTGCCAATCTGGGATTTGTACCGCCGGACAGCCGGTTTAAAACAGCTGAACTGAAGGATTTGAAGAAGCTTCATCAGATAAGGCGGGAGAATCCTTATCTGGAAGGATGCCGGATTATCAGCAATTCGGACGCTCATTATCTGGAGCATATTCAGGAGCCGGAGCGAACGATTCCAGTGCGGGAAAAATCCATAGAGGCAGTGCTTGATTATCTGCGGGGACGGTAAAGAAGAAGCATCGGAGGAAGCTCTGATGCTTCTTCTTTGGCAAAGCTGCACAAGAAGATGCTGTCCTGAACAGTTATAAAAAGAGAGAGAAAGAGCGGCCGTCGGGACTTGTTTTTCACAGTAGTATCATGTATACTGAGGGCATAACAGACAGGAATTCAGGAGGTTATAGTGATGAAACATTTGAGGTTCATTTATGCAGCTGCGGCAGCCTGTGCTCTACTTGCTTCTCAGCCGGTACTGGCAGCAGATCAGTCCTTTGATACATATGGCTCAGCTGTGATTACAGCAGGTCAGGGTGCAGCACAGGAGAACAGTGCAGAGGTACCGGGAGGAGGTTCTGAGACGGTTCATTTTTACGGACCAGGAGGGCAGAATGCAGGAGACAGCACGACTCCAAACACAGTTCAGAATGAGCAGGCTCCGGCTACGGAAAGTGAAGGCCCTGCTTCCACCCCGGTGATTACAGCAGGGGAAGCGGACAGTCCGGGACAGGGGCAGCAGTCTCTTTCGGACCCGGCAGCCGGGGGCGAACAGGGCGGGACAGAAAGCCCGGAGGGAGTTCCTTCCGGAGAGCTGTTCCCTGCAGATCAGGGTATGGCGCAGGCAGAGGCAGTCAGCGGTGAACAGGCAGCGGCGGCGGCTTCTGGCCGCGTGGTGGATCCGTCAAGACCTATGGTAGCGTTGACCTTTGATGATGGTCCCCAGCCCTCTGTAGGAAACAGGATCATGGATTGTCTGGCCCAGTATGGCGGAAAAGCAACCTTCTTTATGGTAGGAGAACGGGTTGGCTTCTACGCAGCTGAGGTACAGAGAATGGTAGCAGAAGGACATGAGGTAGCTAACCATTCCATGAATCACAAGTATTTCCAGAAGCTGGGTCCGGCACAGATTCAGGCTCAGGTCAGTCAGGCCAATGACGCTATTGAGGCAGCCTGCGGCGTCCGCCCAAAGCTGATGAGGCTTCCCGGCGGCAATGTAAACAATACAGTAAAAGCTAATGTCAATATGCCGATGATTCAGTGGAATATTGATACCTTAGACTGGAAAACGAAAAATGCAGATAAGACGGTTCAGGCTGTTCTAAGTAAGGTAAAGGACGGAGATATTGTATTGATGCACGAGCTTTACAGCCAGAGCGGCGATGCGGCAGTCCGGATGATTCCGGAACTGGTAAATCGGGGATTTCAGCTGGTAACAGTTAGTGAAATGGCTGCTGCTAAGGGGAAAAACCTGGAGCCAGGGAAGCTGTATTCCAGTATGCCGTAAAAAGAAAAGCCTATCAAGATCATACAAATAAGGAAAGAGGGGGTATCGCAAAATCATTTGATTTGATGATTTTGCGATATCCCCTTAATTATGCTTGCTTACAGGCTGTGGCTGAATTATGTTTTCAGGACAGGCCCGTTTTGGTATTTAGCTTTTATTTCTCTTCTACTCTTTTAATATCCATATCCTTTGGCAGCACCAGGCTGAGGATGATGGAAACTACAAACACAACAGCAACTACATTGGCAGAAAATACAGACTGCACCAGCTGCGGGAAGAGGCTCCAGATACCGCTTTCACTGGCGGTAGTAAATCCGATACCGATTGCCAGGGAAAGAGAAATAATGGTTACGTTGCGCTGCGAGAAGCCGCATTTTGCAATCATCTGCACGCCGGAGGTAAGGATAGAACCAAACATCATAATGGTACATCCGCCCAGAACGCATTCCGGCAGAGATGCAAAAAAGTTTCCTACAGGAGGAAGCAGACCGGCAAGGATCATGCAGGCAGCGCCTGTCATAATGGTAAAGCGGTTGACAACATGAGTCATAGCTACCAGACCTACGTTTTGTGAGAAGGAGGTAACTGGCGGACAGCCAAACAGTCCGGAAATGGCAGAAGCGTATCCGTCACAGGCGAGAGAGCCGGAGATTTCCTTTCCGGTAATTTCCCGGTTTAAGCCGCCGGATACCAGAGCGGAGGTATCGCCGATGGTTTCTGCTGCAGATACCAGGAAGATAATGCAGGCAGAAAGAATGGCGCCCGGATGGAATTCCGGAGCAAAGGGAAGCAGGTGAGGCAGGGAAATCAGACCGCCTGACATGATAAGACTTAAATCTACCTTTCCTGCAAAAATGGAAATCACATATCCTACAACCAGTCCAGCCAGAACAGAAAGCTGTTTCAAATAACCTTTTGCAAAAATGTTCCACAGCAGGCAGGTAACCAGCGTGATGGTACCGATGGCGAGGTTTTCAACAGAACCGAAATCCTCGGCATAGCCGCCTCCAAAGGAGCGGGCGCCTACGGTGAAAAGGGAAAATCCGATGGCAGTTACAACAGAAGCTGCGACAACAGGAGTAATGATTTTTCTCCAGTATTTTGCAAGAAGTCCCAGAGTTCCCTCAAAAATACCGCCTACCAGAACCGCGCCGATAACTGCCGGATATCCGTAGTTGGCGGCTACGGTACTGAGAACTGTTACAAAGGTAAAACTCACGCCCATAACAACAGGAAGCTTTGAGCCGATTCGCCAGATAGGGTAAAGCTGAATCAGTGTGGCAATACCGGCAACAAACATGGCATTCTGGAGCAGAATGGCGACCTGAGCCTGGGAAAGAGCCGGCTGGGCGGCGCCGGCAATAATGGTAATAGGAGCCAGGTTTGAAACAAACATGGCCAGAATGTGCTGCAGGCCAAAGGGAATCGCCTTTCCGATGGGGACGCGTCCTTCCAGCTGATAAATATTATTGATACTGCAGTTTACGCTGTCATTTGCAGGTCTTCCCATGATGTACTCCTCCTTTAAGATGTCGTTTCTTCTTTATGAGTTGTTTGGTAGACTTCCTCTACAATTCGTTCCATGGCATTTAAAATATTTTCATATCCGGTACAGCGGCACAGGTGTCCGGAAATCAGTTTTTTCAGCTCTTCCCGGTTATATTTTTTGCCGGTTCCCACAATTTCAACAGCACTCATAATCAGGCCTGGGGTACAGAAGCCGCACTGAACAGCAGCCTCTTCAATAAAGGCCTTCTGAATCGGAGAAAGCTCTCCGTTAGGCCCCTTCAGGCCTTCTACAGTCATAACGCTTTTTCCGTCAGCCCAGAGGGTCAGATAAATGCAGCTGTCAATGGCTTCTCCGTTTACAAGAACGGTGCAGGATCCGCACTCACCGACCTCGCAGCCTTTTTTTACGGAGGTCAGACCAAGGCGGGTGCGGAGGGTATCCAGAAGGGATTCCCGCTCGTCAACAGCCAGCTCTGTTTCCTTTCCATTTACTTTCATATGTACAATTTTAAGCATTGACGGCACCTCCTGCTTTTTTTACGGCTTCACATAAAGCTCGTTTTGCCAGCTCTTCTACCAGTTGAAGACGGAATTCCTTAGATGCTCTCCAGGAGGTTCGGGGATTAACCTCCTCCAGGGCATTCTTACCAAAGGTAAGAACTGCATCGGCATCGGTTGTTTCACATCCCTTTAAGCCCTCTTCTGCCTTTCGGCAGCGGAGCGGAGTAGGACCTGCTACTCCGTATCCCAGGCGAACATCTTCGATGCGTTTTTTGTCTTCGCTGAGTTTTACCCGGACAGAGCAGCCCAAAGTTGCGATCTCCATAGCTTTTCGTTTTCCATATTTTACATAATGTCCGGTCCAGCCTTCAAAGTTTTCTTTTTTTACAAGAAAGCCGGTGCAGACCTCACAGCGATCGCGGACAGTTCTTCCGGGACCAGTGTAGAATTCACAGACAGGAACTGCACGTTTTCCGGAAGGTCCTTCCAGTAAGACTTCTGCCTCCAGAGTCCACATGGTAGAGGCAGAATCGGCGGAGGTAGCGCCGTTGCAGATATTGCCGCCGATGGTTCCGGTGTTGCGGATCTGGGGACCGCCAACCATATCAACTGCATCGCCCAGCATGGGAATGTATTTCTGGATCAGCGGATCATTGGTAATATGGGAAAATGCGGTTCCCGCTCCAATCCAGAGGTCTCCGTTTTCCAATAGCTTTACGCCTTTTAATTCCTGAAGATTGTGGACAGATACCAGGGATCTCCCTGCATCCTTGCCTTCTCTGACCCGGATCAGTACGTCCGTTCCGCCGCTGATAATCTCTGCATCCGGATCCATTTCCAGGGCTCTGATGGCATCAGCCACATCCTTTGCCTCGTAAAATGATTTTATATCAAACATAACATTCTCCTTATATCAGACCTTTTTCTTTGAATTTTGCAATGAGCCGCTGCGCGGTCATCGGGGTTACATTCATGTGTACGCCAGTTGCGTTTAACAGAGCATTTCGGATAGCCGGAGCAACCGGGATAGCCGGAGGCTCACCAAGGGATTTGTTTCCGAAGGGGCCGGTAGGATCTTCAAGCTGAATGAAGGAAACATTCAGATCCGGAGTATCCATGGCGGTAGGAATCTTATAGTCAAGCAGGTTGTTGTTCAGCGGGCGTCCTGTTTTTTCATCTATCAGAAGTTCCTCAGACAGTCCGTAGCCCAGTCCCATGCTCATGCCTCCGTGTACCTGAGCTCTGGCAGTTGCCGGATTAATCAGAATACCGGAATCATGAACATTGATAATGTCCTTTACAGTAATCAGTCCCAGAGGCATATCAACTTCAATCTCTACGAAGCAGCAGCCAGAAGAGAAGGTGTTGTCCTTACAGTGGTTGGTCACCTCTGCAGTCAGATGAATGGAGCGATCCAGGGAATAAAATGCCGTATCAGCAACAACAGCTACATCAAAGAGAACCGGATCTCCGCCGTTTACAACAATCTGGCTGTTCTGAATATCAAGCATATCTTCTGTAATTTCCTCTTCCGGGTTTAGTCCCAGAACATCTCTCAGCTTTGCGGCAGCGTCCTTTACGGTATCCGCATAAATGGTTTTTGACATATCGGATACATCGTGATTCAGCATATAAGCTGCGTATTCCAGAATCCTGTGCCGCAGTTCTTCACCGCACTTTTTGCAGGCCATGCCGGAAACATAGGTCTGGCGGGAAGCGTAGGCTCCTGTGTCAAACGGCGTGATATCCGTATCCTGTGTGGACATAATATAAACCTTATCAAAGGAGATTCCTGTGGTCTGAGATGCCATCTGGGAAAAGACGGTATCTGCGCCCTGGCCGATTTCTGTAGCGCCCATGCAGACCTGCATGGAACCGTCCTGGTTTAATACCATACGAACCGAGGCGGTTTCCAGGGAAATCGGGTGTACACCAGTTTTATAACAGAAAATTGCCATACCTACGCCTTTTCTTACAGGGCCGGTCTGGTTTTTGTAGGCATTCCATTTTTCATCCCAGCGGATATGTCTGCGTCCTTCCTCGATGCACTTTTTCAGTCCGTAGGAATGGAAGGTAATTCCGTTGGCGGGATCTACAAAGCCCTCCTCCATGCAGTTTTTCAGGCGGAGCTCGCAGGGATCCATGCCGATGGCATCAGCCAGATCGTCGATCAGACACTCTGCAAACCAGTCAGCCTGCGGGATTCCGTAGGCTCTCATGGCGCCTGCTGTAGGAGAAGAGGTGTAGACTGTCCAGCAGTCTACCTCAGTGCCCAGACGATCCCGATACAGATCTTTAAATACATTTCCACAGTTAGCACAGATAGCGTGACCGTGGGAGGCATAGGCTCCGTTGTTTGCATAAGCTTCCAGCTGACGCGCCAGGATCTCTCCGTCTTTTGTTACAACGCCGCGGCATTTTCCCTTGATGGCGTGGCGTGTGCGTGTGCCGGAAATGGTTTCTTCCCGGCTGATTTCCAGTCTTACAGGCCGTCCGCCTACAGACATGGAAAGAAATGCATTTAACGGCTCATAGAGCACATCCTGCTTATTGCCGAAGCCGCCGCCGATATAGGGCTTAATGATGCGGACCTTTCCGACAGGAATGCCAAGGGCTTGAGCCGTACAGCGCCGTACAATATGAGGAATCTGGGTGGAGCAGACAACCGTAACCTTTCCGTTGGTGTCTACATAGGCCCAGGAAACCGGCAGCTCAATATGGCAGTGGGAAATCCGGGGAGTGTCATATTCTTCTTCCAGAGCCACAATATTTTCCCTGCCATACTGCTCTCTGGCTTTTTCCAGTCCTTCTTCATAGGTAAAATCTGGATCTCCCATAGTCATATGAGAATGAACAATCACATTGTCTTTGCGGATATCCGGGTGAAGCGGTGTGGCATTTTCTGCCATGGCAGCTTCTACAGTAACAATGGGCTCGTATTCTTCGTATTCGACCTTAACCAGCCGTGCGGCCCGTGCTGCAGCGACCTCGTCTTCTGCGATAACAGCTGCAATGTCATCTCCGTAAAGCCGGACTCTCTGGTTTAAAAGCTTCCGATCACAGATGTCCTGATGCTTTGTCTCTACGCTCCAGGGATGGCCGGCAGTAGGAAACTGGCAGTCGGGAACGTCGAAACAGGTGACGATTTTTACAACTCCAGGCACCTTATAGGCTTCCTCTAAATCAAAGCTCTTTACCAGGCCGTTGGCGATAGTAGAATGAACAACCTTTCCGTGGAGAATATCTCTCGGTTCCAGATCGGCAGTATACTTAGCTTCACCAGTGACCTTGCCATAAGCATCCACTCGTTTTACTTGCTGACCTATCATATTCATGCTTTTTGATGCCTCCTTACTTTTTTGAACCAATGTTTTTTTCGTTCAGATTAGGGGAAAACGCAGAGAATCTACTATACAAAGGGAAAAAAAGAGCTGACTACATAAGATATGTAGTCAACTCTGTAGGCAGTTGGTAGAGACTCTGGGCCAATCCCCAGGATATACATATTGGTAACAAAAAATATTTTGTTTTCATTTGATAAATTGATTATATCGTAAAAGAAGTGTTAAGTCTATGGCGTTCCTGTGAAAAAAAACATCTATAAATTAGTGAAAATGCACAAAAAACATTGTGAAAAACCTAAAAAAATTTTAGAACATTCTCAGGGTAAGATGCTCTTGCCCATTTTCCTTTAAACAGTTAAAATAGAAGTCAGACTACAGTATAAAATATGAAGAGAGAAAGAGGAAGGAGTCTTTATGACAACCGCATCTGTAAAATTAAAAAAAGGCGAGGGCCGCAGTTTAAAGGCCGGCGGCGCCTGGATTTACGATAATGAGATTGCAGAAATTCAGGGTGATTATGAAAACGGAGACATGGTTCGTGTGGAGGATTTTGACGGATATCCCATGGGACAGGGATTTATCAATACCCGTTCCAAAATTACTGTTCGCATGATGACAAGAAAAGCGGACACAGAGGTAAATGAAGACTTTATTGAAATGCGGGTTCGCAATGCCTGGGAATACAGAAAGACAGTGACAGATACATCCAGCTGCCGTGTGATTTTTGGGGAGGCAGATTTCCTTCCGGGAATCGTGGTTGATAAATTCAGTGACGTTCTGGTAGTCGAATCTCTGGCTCTTGGTATTGACCGGTGGAAACCAGTGATTCTGGAAAAGCTGAAAAAGGTTCTGGCGGAGGAGGGCATTGAAATTCGGGGGATCTATGAACGCAGTGACGCCAAGGTACGGCAGCAGGAGGGCATGGAGCGATATAAGGGCTTTGTAGGAGAACCCTTTGACACAAAGGTGGAGATTGTGGAAAATGGTGTCCGGTATCTGGTGGATGTACAGGACGGGCAGAAAACAGGATTTTTCCTGGATCAGAAGTATAACCGCCTGGCGATTCAGAGGCTGTGTAAGGGGAAGAAGGTGCTGGACTGCTTTACGCATACAGGCTCCTTTGCTTTAAATGCCGGAATTGCCGGAGCAAAGTCTGTGCTGGGAGTGGATGCCTCTCAGCTGGGTGTGGATCAGGCCAGAGAGAATGCGGAGTTAAACGGACTGTCTGATCGGGTATCTTTTGTCTGCGCTGACGTGTTTGATCTGCTTCCGGAACTGGAGCAGAAGGGGGAGCGGTATGATGTGGTGATTCTGGATCCTCCTGCATTTACAAAGTCACGCAGTTCTATTAAGAATGCGGTGAAGGGATACCGGGAGATTAATATCAGAGGACTGAAGTTGGTGAAGGATGGCGGCTATCTGGCGACCTGCTCCTGCTCTCATTTTATGGATCCGGATCTGTTTACAAAAACGATCCGGGAAGCGGCTGCAGGAGCTCACAAACGGCTGAGACAGGTGGAATACCGTACTCAGGCAGCGGATCATCCGATTTTGTGGACAGGCGGAGAACAGGCGTCCTATTATCTGAAGTTTTATATTTTCCAGGTGTGTGATGAGAAATAAAAATCAGGCCGGATTCAGACGCGGAAACCAGGAACCGGCGAAGACCGGCTCCTAATTGAGGCAGAAGGTAAACGAGGGACTGCCAGAAGCAATAAATAAAAAACATACAGGACAGAAAAATAGAGATAAAAACCGGAACGGCAGGGGAGGAAACGGGATGGCAGAACAGGAAAAGGGCCTGAATACAAAGTACAAGCTGGCGGCCTCCATTAAGGAGTGTATGAAAACAACGCCGGTAGATCGGATTACAGTAAAGGATATTGTGGAGGGCTGCGGTCTGACACGCCAGACCTTTTATCGGAATTTTAAGGACAAGTATGATTTGATCAACTGGTATTTTGACAAGCTGGTGCTTCAGTCCTTTGAACAGATTGGTGTGGGACATACTGTAGGGGAGAGTCTGACCCAGAAGTTTGAGTTTATCCGCAGTGAGAAGGCGTTTTTTACAGAGGCATTCCGTTCTGATGATTACAACTCAGTTAAAGAGCATGATTTTGAACTGATTCTGCAGTTTTATATCAGTCTGATAGCAAGAAAGACCAGCCGTCCCTTAAGTGAGGAACTGGAATTTCTGTTGGAAATGTATTGTCGAGGTTCTGTCTATATGACAGAAAAATGGGTTCTGGGAGGAATGAAGGATTCTCCGGAACAGATGTCCTATAAGCTGGTAGAGGCAATGCCTCCCAAGCTGGAAAAGGTTTTTTCAGAGCTGGGGCTGCTTTAGAATATTGTACTCAATGCATAATGATATTTGTGAAGATCTGACAAAAATAAGAAGAAAGTGACAAAGCCTGTGTTTTGTCACTTTCTTTTTTTTCTATACATTGTTAAAATAATGACAGTACATGAAGCAATCAGAAGCAGCTCCAGAAAGAACCTGCTCTGATCCATATCCCAAAGGAGGATTTTTATTATGGCGAACAGAATTGTTTTAAATGAGACATCTTATCATGGCGCAGGTGCGATTAAAGAAATTCCGGCAGAGGTAAAAACAAGAAGTTTTGCAAAGGCATTTGTATGCTCTGACCCGGATTTGATTAAATTTGGTGTAACTAAGAAGGTAACAGACGTTCTGGATGAGGCCGGACTGGCATATGAGATTTACTCTGATATTAAGCCCAACCCCACTATTGAAAACGTACAGACAGGCGTTGCTGCATTTAAGGCATCCGGCGCAGACTATATTATTGCAATTGGCGGCGGTTCTTCCATGGATACTGCAAAGGCAGTGGGTATTATTATTACCAATCCGGAATTTGCAGATGTAAGAAGCTTAGAGGGCGTTGCTCCCACCAAGAAGCCCTGCGTGCCGATTATTGCAGTTCCTACTACAGCAGGTACCGCAGCAGAGGTTACCATTAACTATGTTATTACAGATGTAGAGAAAAAGAGAAAATTCGTTTGTGTAGATACCCATGATATTCCTGTTATTGCTGTTATTGATCCGGATATGATGGCATCTATGCCAAAGGGACTGACCGCAGCAACCGGTATGGATGCTCTGACCCACGCAATTGAGGGATATATTACCAAGGGCGCATGGGAAATGACCGATATGTTCCATCTGAAAGCGATCGAGATTATTTCCAAATCTCTGCGGGGCGCAGTTGACAATACGCCGGAGGGCCGCGAGGGAATGGCTCTGGGACAGTATGTAGCTGGTATGGGCTTCTCCAATGTTGGTCTTGGAATTGTTCATTCCATGGCACATTCTCTGGGCGCTGTTTATGATACTCCTCACGGTGTGGCAAATGCAATCCTGCTTCCTACCATTATGGAGTACAACGCTCCCTGCACTGGAGACAAGTACAAATATATTGCAAAAGCCATGGGTGTTGAGGGTACAGACAGCATGACACAGGAGGAGTACCGCAAGGCAGCTGTTGACGCAGTGAAGAAGCTGTCTGCTGACGTAGGCATCCCTGCTGACTTAAAGGCGATTGTAAAAGAAGAGGATCTGGATTTCTTATCTGAGTCTGCATTTGCAGATGCATGCTGTCCGGGCAACCCGAGAGATACCTCTGTTGCAGAGATCAAGGAGCTTTACAAATCTCTGATGTAGGAAAAGTTCGGATATCCGAAAAACGTTTTTAACAAAATAGAGGGTGAATTTTCCTGGGGATTTTACAGAATAACGAAAATTTATTCTGTAAAGTCCCCTTTTTGACATTATGTTCAGAAAATAAAAATAGAAATTGTGGGATTGTCCATTGAATAAAACCGGTGGATCGTATAAAATGATTTTATGGTAGAAAAATTTTATACACAGGCTGATATATTTTCGTAACTGAACTGTTACATATTTTCTGGCCGGAAGGAAGGTATTTTATGGAACATAAGAATCCTCTGTGGACGAATGTTACAAGCACAAAAAAGTTTATTACGATTGGTGAAATCATGCTGCGTCTGACACCGCCCAATTACGAGAAGATCCGTTTGGCCACAAATTTTGAGGCAAGCTACGGCGGAAGCGAGGCAAATATTGCCATGGCTCTGGCCAACCTGGGAGTGGACAGCACCTTTTTCAGCGTAGTTCCCAATAACAGCCTGGGAAAAAGCGCAGTTCGCTGGCTTCGCTCCAGTGATGTACACTGCACTCCGATGATTCTGACAGGCCCAAAGGAGACCCCGACTCAGCGTTTGGGTACCTACTATCTGGAAACTGGATATGGAATCCGTCCCAGCAAAGTAATTTACGACAGAAAGCACAGCGCAATGGCTGAGTATGATTTCAGCAGTCTGGATGTGGAGCAGCTGCTGGACGGCTATGACTGGCTGCATTTAAGTGGTATTACTCCTGCTTTGTCTCAGAACTGCAGTGATTTGATTCTGAGATGTCTGAGCGTGGCAAAGGAAAAAGGACTGACAGTCAGCTTTGATGGAAACTTCAGAAGCCTTCTGTGGAGCTGGGAGGAGGCCCGGGACTTCTGTACCAAGTGCCTGCCCTATATTGATGTGCTTCTGGGGATTGAGCCATATCATCTGTGGAAGGATGAGGAAAACCATAGAAAGGGAGACTGGAAGGACGGTGTGCCCTTACAGCCCAGTTATGAGCAGCAGGATGAGATTTTCCAGCATTTTATTGATCGTTATCCGAATCTTCAGTGTATTGCCCGCCATGTCCGCTATGCTCACAGCGGAAGTGAAAACAGCTTAAAGGCCTTTATGTGGTATGAGGGTCATACCTTTGAAAGTAAGCTGTTTACCTTTAATATTCTGGATCGGGTAGGAGGCGGAGATGCCTTTGCCAGCGGCCTGATTTATGCAATGATTCATGGATATAAAGCAATGGATATGATTAATTTTGCTGTAGCCAGCAGTGCAATTAAGCACACCATCCACGGAGATGCCAATATTACTGATGATGTAAACTCCATTAAGAATCTGATGAACATGAACTACGATATTAAGCGGTAGTTTCAGGAGATTTTGCGAAATTGAGGCAGCCAGGAATTCCGGAAGGAAGCTTGGCCTGGCAAGGCGTGAAATAAGAATGAAAACATGAAAATCCGGTAGGGCTTTTCTGGAAAGAAAGGCTTCTGCCGGATTTTTGAATAAAGGAAAAGAGTCAGCCGGTTTCAGCGTCTGCAGTGTCTTCCATAACCGCTGCCGGAATGATGCCCTCTGCGGTGTCCGCTGCTGGAGCCCTGCTCTCGGTACGGGCAGTCAGGCTGGTCATTGTTTTCGGCGGATGAATAAGCCGGACAGTCTTCCGGACAGTCCTGACGGTGATCACAGATGCCGTCTCCATCCTCATCAAGATAGGAGCAGTTCTCTCCACACAGATGGGTTTCCTGGCAGACGGGATCCTGTCTGCAGGCCTGGCGGCCATGAGCCAGGGCAGGAACTGCAAAAGTCAGCGCCAGCGCACAGGCAAGTACACTGATGGATAATGTTTTTTTCATGGTATCTCTCCCTGCTGGTGATAAAAACAGCGTACAACAGATAGAGAAGAATTGCAAGAGGAAACCTTGGAAAATCAGTGAAAAAAGAGATCGAACAGGCGGATAAAAATATGTTATAATGTGTTTTACGGAAATCTGCCGGAGCAGGCAGGAAAATACCGGAATGGGCGGGAACCTGCCGAGAGGAACACGGAAAATACAGAAAAGGACAGAGAAAAATATGACAGATCATTATTCAGATACGGAACTGATTGAGAAAGTAAAAGAAAAAATCGCCTCAGCTGACAAGGTTTTGATCGGTTTGGGGGAGGAGTGGAAGCGGGGCATAAACGATGACAGGGAACTGCTGTCTGCCTATGACAGTCTTTATGAATTAATAAAAGATAAGGATTATTTTATTGTAACCATGGCGGTGGACGGAATGATTTTTGATACAGCTCTGGGAAGCCGGATGGATAGGGCAGTATCCTCAGAGCCGGAGCCGGAAGAGACCTTCTCCTGCCCTTCTGCAGATAGTGAGACGATGGCCCTGATGGATCGCCTTTTTCCGCCAAAAGAGCAGAAGCGTCCAGAGCAGGATACCCGGTTTCAGAGAATTGTGGCGCCCTGCGGCAATGAAAACTGGCGCCAGTGCTCGGAGGGCTGTACGAAGGATATCTGGGAACTGGGAGAAATACCGGATGATATCTGCCCTCACTGCGGCGCACCGTTGACAGGAAACACGATTCAGGCAACTCCTTATATTGAGGAAGGATATTTGCCTCAGTGGGAAAAATATACCCAGTGGCTGACAAAAACTCTGAACAGAGAGCTTGTGATTCTGGAATTGGGATGTGGATTTGAAAATCCGGGAGTGATCCGTTTCCCCTTTGAAAAAACTTGTTTTTTTAACCAGAAGTCATTTTTCTGCCGGGTACACAAAACCTTTCCGCAGACATCGGCAGAGCTGGGAGAACGGGCTGTGGGAGTGAAGGCCTTTTCGCCGGAATGGATACGGAAATTTGTTGTGAAATAAAAGAGAGTATGATAAACTGTTGACATCAAACGGGGCAAAGAGACAAGGGGAGACAATATGACAGCGATTATTGATTACGATGCAGGAAATTTGAAAAGTGTGGAAAAGGCGCTGCAGGCTCTTGGGGAGGATACTGTGATTACCAGAGACAGAGAGGAGATCCTGGCAGCAGACCGGGTGATTCTTCCAGGAGTAGGCGCTTTCGGCGATGCCATGGAAAAGCTTCATCAGTATGGACTTGTGGAGATTATCCGTCAGGTAGTGCAGAAGGGGACACCTTTTCTGGGAATCTGCCTGGGACTGCAGCTTTTGTTTGAGGAAAGTGAGGAAAGCCAGGGCGTTCCCGGCCTGGGAATTCTAAAGGGGAAAATCCGCAGGATTCCGAATACGCCGGGACTTAAAATTCCGCATATGGGATGGAATTCCCTGACCCTCCGTCCAGAAACCAGGCTGTTTTCCGGGCTGGGAGAGGAGCCCTACGTATATTTTGTCCATTCCTATTATCTGGAAGCTGCAGATCCGGAGATTGTGGCGGCTTCTGCAGATTACGGCGTTGTGATTCATGCAGCAGTAGAAACGGGAAATGTATTTGCCTGCCAGTTCCATCCGGAAAAGAGCAGTGATACAGGACTTCAGATTCTGAAAAATTTTATCAGCCTTTGACGGATAAGGAAGAGAGGATGGGCATATGTTTACGAAAAGGATTATTCCCTGTCTGGATGTTCATGGCGGGAGAGTGGTTAAGGGAGTCAATTTTGTGAATTTGCGGGATGCAGGAGATCCGGTGGAGATTGCAGCGGCTTATGACAGAGCCGGTGCGGATGAGCTGGTGTTTCTGGATATCACGGCATCCTCAGATGCCAGGGAAACCGTAGTGGATATGGTTCGCCGGGTGGCAGAAACCGTATTTATACCCTTTACAGTAGGTGGAGGAATCCGCACAGTGGAGGATTTCAGGCGGCTTCTGCGAGAGGGCGCTGACAAGATTTCCATTAATTCCTCGGCTATTAATACGCCGGAGCTGATATCAGATGCGGCAGACAAGTTCGGCCGTCAGTGTGTGGTGGTAGCGATTGATGCCAGAAGACGGGAAGACGGATCTGGATGGAATGTGTATAAAAACGGAGGAAGAATCGATACGGGACTGGATGCAGTGGAATGGGCCATGAAAGCTGATCATATGGGCGCGGGAGAGATTCTTTTAACCAGCATGGATTGTGACGGCACAAAGGCAGGGTATGATAATGAGCTGACAGCTCTGGTTGCCGCCAATGTTTCCGTTCCTGTTATTGCCTCCGGCGGCGCAGGCACAAAGGAGCATTTTTACGATGCCCTTACAGTTGGCGGTGCAGATGCAGCTCTGGCGGCTTCTCTGTTCCACTATAAGGAGCTGGAGATTCGGGAGTTGAAGCGCTATCTTCGGGAGCGGGGGCTTCCGATGCGTCTGTAAGTCCGTGGGACTTCAAAACAATGCAGGAAAGCATGATAATTATGACTGTCCGGAATGGTTACATAGAAGGATACTGATAAGTGATAAGAAGAAAAGGAGAGAAAGATGGGAGCCATTGCAAATGACTGGCTGGAGCCCTTGAGCGTAGAATTTAAGAAGCCATATTACAAAAAACTGTATGATACCGTGAAGCGGGAATATGAAACAAGGCAGATTTTTCCCGATGCCAATGATATTTTTAATGCCTTTGAATTTACACCTCTGTCTCAGGTAAAGGTTGTGATTCTTGGGCAGGATCCCTATCACAATGTAGGTCAGGCTCATGGACTTTGTTTTTCTGTAAAGCCTGATGTGGAGATTCCGCCGTCACTGGTGAATATTTATCAGGAGCTTCACGATGATCTGGGCTGCTACATACCGGACAACGGATATCTGGTAAAATGGGCAAAACAGGGAGTGATGCTTTTGAATACGGTACTGACGGTGCGGGCTCATGCGGCCAATTCCCACAGGGGAATCGGCTGGGAGGAATTTACGGATGCAGCTATCCGGATTTTAAATGACCAGGATCGCCCTATGGTATTTATTTTGTGGGGAAGACCGGCTCAGACGAAAAAGGTGATGTTGACGAATCCCAGACATTTGATTCTGGAGGCACCTCATCCCAGTCCCCTGTCTGCCTATCGGGGATTTTTTGGCAGCAGACCGTTTTCTCAGACAAATGCATATCTGGAAAAGAACGGACTGACACCGATTGACTGGCAGATTGAAAATAGAAAAGGAGAATAAGCTCATGGATTTTATTGAGATTTTAAAGGTTCTGGTGCTTGGAATCGTGGAGGGCTTTACGGAATGGCTTCCCATCAGCAGCACAGGACACATGATTCTTGTGGATGAGATTATCCAGCTTCATGTCACAGAAGAATTTATGAAAATGTTTCGCGTTGTAATTCAGTTGGGGGCTATTCTGGCAGTTGTGGTTTTGTATTTCCACAGGCTGAATCCCTTTGACAGAGGGAAAACTCAGGGACAGAAGATAGCTACGGTCCATCTTTGGATTAAGATTGCAGTGGCCTGTCTTCCGGCAGCAGTGTTTGGACTTTTGCTGGATGACTGGCTGGATGCCCATTTATACAATGCCTATGTGGTAGCGGCTATGCTGGTGCTGTACGGAGTTTTGTTTATTGTATTGGAAAACAGAAACCAGTACACAGAATTTCCTATTCAGCGAACCGCACAGATAACCTATCAGACTGCGCTTTATATCGGACTGTTTCAGGTACTTTCTCTGATTCCTGGAACCTCCCGTTCCGGGGCAACGATTCTTGGCGCTATGATTCTGGGCTGTTCCCGGGGCGTGGCGGCGGAGTTTTCTTTCTTCCTGGGTATTCCTGTGATGTTTGGCGCAAGCCTTCTGAAAATCCTGAAATTTGGATTTGATTTCAGCGGAGCAGAGATTTTCTATCTGTTTTTCGGTATGGTAGTAGCATTCCTTGTGTCTGTTTATTCCATTAAGTTTTTGATGGGATATATCAGGAGAAACAACTTTAAGCTTTTCGGATATTACCGGATCGTTCTTGGTGTGATTGTTCTGGCATATTTTACAGCCGTGGGATTGATGAAATAGTAAATTCTGCGGAACAGATGCCCTTGTGATTCAAAGAAAACAACAGTTCCGAACGGCAGAAAAGCCCTGCCGTTCGGAACCCTTGTAACTGAAAAAAGCAGCCCGGAAAACGGGCAGATAACAGAGAGGACAGCTGATGAATATAAAAAAGCCGCGGCCGAGGGACAGGCAGTTTCTGTTTCTGGCGCTTGTTCCGGCATATTTTATCCTGGTGGGATTTTTCCTGCAGTCTCCAGGAGAGATTCTGCAGGGAATCTTTACGATTATCCGGGAACCGGATTTTCTGATTACAGACTATTTTATTATTGGAGGCGTAGGAGCTGCATTTGTCAATGCCGGCATCCTGACGTTAGTAAGTATTGGAATTGTATACGGGCTGGGGATGGATTTTGACGGACATACCATCACCTCTGCCTGTCTGATGTTCGGATTTTCTCTGTTCGGAAAAAATCTTCTGAATATCTGGGCGATTATGCTGGGTGTATTTCTTTATGCCCGGTATCACAGAACCTCAGTGTCCCGGTATATTTATATTGGATATTATGGGACAAGCCTTTCCCCGATTATTACACAGGTCATGCAGATGTGGGAGCTGCCGATTCCGGTGAGAATGGGGCTTTGTATTCTTACTGGTACGGTAATCGGTTTTGTACTTCCGCCTTTGTGTACCCATGTTCATTATTCTCACAAGGGATATTCTCTTTATAATGTGGGGTTTGCGGGAGGCATTATCGCTACGGTAATCGTTTCTATGTTTAAATCCTTTGGCATTACCATTGAGTCCAGGCTGATCTGGTCTGAAGGAAATAATGGCATGTTTCTGGCGCTGTTCTCCGTACTTTTTGGAGGAATGATTCTCTACGGCGTTCTTTCCGGAAAAAAAGAGGCTGTGCGGGGATACAGGAATATTTTAAAATGCTATGGCCTGGGCGGCACGGACTATTATAAGACAGAGGGCGGAAGTGCGACTCTGATCAATATGGGAGTCAACGGCCTGGCATCCATGATTATTCTGGTGGCTTTAGGCGGCGAGCTGAACGGCCCAACCATAGGCAGTATTTTTACGGTTGTAGGCTTCAGCGCTACAGGAAAGCATCTGAGAAATATTCTTCCGGTTATGGCAGGCGTGTGCCTGGCCAGCGTGGCGAAAAACTGGTCCATTACGGATCCGTCTGCACAGCTGGCTCTGCTCCTTTCAACAACACTGGCGCCGATTGCCGGGGAGTTCGGTATCCTTGCGGGAGTTCTCGCAGGCTTCCTTCACTCTTCTGTAGCGCTGAATGTGGGCATAGTTTACGGTGGAATGAACCTGTATAACAATGGATTTGCGGGAGGAATTGTGGCAATTTTCCTGGTTCCTGTTATTCAGTCTGTAATGGACCGAAGAGCGAGGGCGAGAGGAGGACTGTCGCTGTAGGAAGAATGATACTATTTCACCTCAAGCATATGAGGATATTGAATGGTTTCTGCATTTATGCTGTTCTTCTGCAGAAGATGTTTGATATGTTTTGTATGAATAGCATCACTATGAAATAAAAGAATATCCTTTACCCCTGTCTTTTCCGCAAGGTCACAGATGTCTTTATCATCCAGATGGACCTTAAATATAATTTTTTCTCCAGAAGCCAGAATTTTGTGTTCATTGCGGTAGGATTCATCTAGAATTCCAGCCCCTGGAGTTCCTGCTGCTGCATGGCCGGTAATGATAATTAAATTTTTTTTGTCTCCTTTCAGCGCATCCAGATAGGATGCGCTGATATCAGTTGTTAGCATTCCGTCTGGCGTGAGAATGATAGAAGGCTTTGTATCACACATTGCAAGCTGTCTTTGTTCATCTGTTTCAATAATTTGAATGTTAGAAGAGATACTGGTATCAATTGGTTCTTGAATCCACTGCGCTTTTTCAGATAAGGATTTGAGACTTTCGATAATATCCTGCTCTGCATAAATTTTGGTATTCGGAAGCTTTTTTTTCAGATATAAAAACAAATCAATACCGCGGCCCTTTTGAGGGACAGGAAGCAGAACTCTGCCTCCTGCTGTCAGAGTTTTTTGGACAGAGTACAGCAGAGTTTCATATTGCTGTTTCTGCTTTATAATTTTTCCGGCATAAGCGCTATTCATAATGGCTGCGTTAAAAGCAGCTCGTGGAATATCGACTCCGAGAGAGACAGGCTGAAGGCACATATCTCCTGTATAAAGGATCAATTTTCCATTTATCTGAAAAGAATACCACACACCTCCTAACACATGTCCAGAACGACCGGTTTCAAGGGAGATGCCTTCTATTTCTTGTCTTCCAAGCCCGATGGGACAAAGCTTTACCTGCTTGGCAGCTTCTTCGCTAAATGGAAGTACACCGCCGCTTTTTTTTACAAAGTTTTGCCATTTCTGGATAAATCCAGGTGTTTCTGCAGCTGTTTCCTCAGTTGCATAAACATTGCCTTTATAACCTAATTCATACAACAGCGGCAGAGCCGCTACATGATCTTCATGACAATGAGATAAAAACACAAGTTTAATATGAGATACAATTTCTTTTGTAAGAGGTGGATAAAAGCCAACCTGCCCATTATGGATTTCTCGTTTAACACCGCAGTCAAGAAGAATATAATCGTTGTTGGCTGCAATTAGATAACAATTCCGACCATTTTCTCCGCTTCCGCTTAGTGCTGTCAGATATATGTTTTCCATTTCTATTTCACCATCCGTTTATAATAAAATTCAGGCTCCGATTTTTTTACTGAACCATAGATAGTCCATAATGGTTTCCATAAATTCGGCTCCTGTATAATGATTTAAAATTCCTTCGCTGCAAGAGCGTTCTCCGTAAGCTATTGTTTGATCAACTCGTACATCTCTGCCAGAAAGAAAAGCTGGGACGGGATCGGCAGAATGATCTCTTCGGCAGCAGGGAGTGGAGTGATCAGCAATCATTGCGTAATAGTAGTCATCCTTTTTTTCATGACCAAGCCAGAATTCAAACATCTGATCGATATTTTCAATGACCTCTGCTTTTTTCAGAGGGAGATTATCATGGCCGCATAAGTCTGTTCCTTTTATATGGACGATTACCAGATCATGCGTTTCCAGAAGCTCCAGTGCGAGTCTTGCCTTTCCCATATAGTCTGTAGTGAAACCGCCTGTAAAAGAGGGTTTGGTAAAACTGTCAAAACCGCACATACGACCAATTCCTGTAATGGTTGCATCTCCTGCAATTATGGCAACTCTGGCTTGTGGGAATTTTTCTGTAAATGGCGGAACTATCATAGCTTTTCCGCTTCCTCTGGTCAGAATGAAATTTACAGGTAAAAGCCCTTTCGCTACGCGTGTTTTGTTAATAGGACTATTATTCCAGATGTTATGTATTTTTTGAAGACAATGCCAAAGAATATTTGCGGTGCGGGCGTCTTCTTCTTGAGCAAAATTCATAAATTCTGGATTGATAACAGGTTTTCCTTCACATGCAGTTCCAGGATCGATATCTGGAATTCGGCTTCCAAGATCTTTTCCCCGCAATACCACAGCAAGTCTGTGTTCGGTCAGAGATTTGACAAGAAGCTGATATCCATCGACTTCTAACCCATGAATCTCAGATAAAAGAGCATCTATTTCAGTTTTGTCAGAAATTCTTCCAGCTCTACGATCAATGACATGAAAATTTTCATCTATAGTTGCAAAATTACCTCGAAAAGCAACATCTCCGGGCTTCAGATCAAGACCGGCACTAAAGGCTTCAATGGAACCTCTCCCTGTATAATATTCAGAAGGATCGTAGCCAAACAGACATAAATGCCCCCAATCTGTCCCGCATCGAGCACCGGGTTTGTATGGGTGAACGAGACCTGTCATACCATTAGCAGCCAGCTGATCCATAATGGGAGTTTTTGCATATTCTAAAGGAGTTTTTCCTCCCAGTTGGGGAATCGGACGGTCTCCAAGACCGTCCGCAATTAGCATCAGACATTTTTTGCTCATTTTACAGCATCTCCTTTTGCTTTTTTATAACGCTCGACTAATACAAACAAGCCGATGCCAAGGCATAATACCCAGACAATGCCTTTTCCAACAGCAGTGCTGACAAAGGGTTTATTGTAGGTAAAAGCCAGTTCTATGGATGCTGACGGCGAAGCTGCCTTGGAAAGTCCTACAGTACGCATACCTTCTGTCAGAGAAAGCTCATAATCAGCGTAGGCAGAAGGTTTTGTTACACTGATAATTTCATTCTCTTTTGGAACGGAAATTTGAACGTGATAGTTTTCTATCTTGGATTTCAGTTGGTTTGTGAATTTGTAAGTGACGGAATAGGACTCAGCGCCATTGGTTTCGGCCTTTTTTGCAAAATCATAAAAACCTGGGCAATGGAATACGGCATGGACTGAAGCCGGTGCTGTGTTATCCGCAACTTTAATCCGATAATAGCTGATGTTTCCTTCTGTGTATTCTTCCAATTCAGAACCGTTTAGGTTTTCTCCGGATACAGCCTCTGGAGCCATTTCCTTTACGTTTTTGGTCAGATAGAGATAGCCGTCCTTTCCAGCTTCTCCTGTGGCATTTATTTCCAGTTTTCCATCTGTTCCATCGGGAAGGAAGGATTCTGAGTAATCAGTAAAGGTTACATATTCAGCTGCCTGAGAGGGAAAGGATAAGGCGGAAAAACTCATCAGAATCCCCATACACAAAGTTATAAATTTTAATTTTTTCATCAGTTATTCCTCCTATACAAGACCTACAATCCGAAACCAGGTGAAATATGCCAGCCCTAGAATCAGCCATTTTGCCAGAAGAACCAGAATACCATAGACAAACTGATCCTTAACGCTATATGCACCAGTACTGTAGAAGATCAGGTTCGGCTTGCAGTGAGGCGGAAGAGTAATGCTGTCACAGATGGTAAAGCAGGCTGGAAGTGTCAGAACCAAGGGATTCATGCCCAGCTTGTTGGACAGGATAATCAGCGCAGGAATCAAAATTACTACACGCACATTTTTGCTGGTAAATACCAGATGTGAAAAGCTGGAAATAAACATTACCACCATATATAAAACAAAAGGACTTAATGATTCAAGATTCATAGCATCAAAAATACTGTTTAACAGAAATGATGCTGCACCGGAGGCGTCCAGTGCAAGTCCAGCAGCATAAGCACCACAGGAAAATACCATCAGATTCCACGGAATATTTGCTTCTTTCCAGTCTAGAATTCCGATGTAGGGCATAAAGAATAAGGTTGCTGCCAAAATGGCAACCATTACAAGACTAATCTGAAATCCAAATAACTGAAGCTGCTTTCCATCGGTTGCCCACAAGAAAACGGTTAGTGCGAAAATAAACAGTGCTTTTATTTCTGTTTTCGAAATCGGTCCGAGCTCCTTCAGCTGTTCTTTTAGGGATTTTTCGTTTTTTAAATCTGCTGCTGGAGTTTTTACTTCGCATGGAAACATGAAGCTGCCAATTACAAAGGATGCAATTAAAGTCAGGATAGCAATAGGCATACCGGCTGCGAACCATTGTCCCCATGTTACATCAATGTCAGCCATACTGAGCAGATAACCGACAGCCAGAATCTGAGGAGCAGTTGCAGTGAGAATTCCTGATGTGGAAATATTATTAAAGTGTACTTCCTGGAGCATCAGTTGTTTTGCAAAATTGCTTTTTCCCAGTTCGGCACGGTATACTTTTAAAACCATCAGGCAAATGGGAAGCATCATTGCCGCGCGCGCTGTTGTAGAAGGGACAACAAATGCCAGAAGCAGGTTTACAACGCCCAAAGATATTAAGGCGCGTTTTGCAGTTGTACCAAATTTTGAAACAATGAATAACGCCATTCTTTTGGCAAATCCGGATTTTTCCATGCCAGAGGTTATGATGAATGCGGCCAGCATTAGCCAGATAACATCCTGTCCAAATACGGACAAAGCATTCTTCTGTGAGTACCCACCAGTAAATACAAGCATACAAATGACTACCAATGCAGACGCTGTAGTTGGTATAGCCTGAGTTACCCAAAGTATAAATACCATGCCAAAGCATGCCAGGGAGGCTTTTCCCTGCATTGTCATCTGCACCGGTGTATTCATAGTATACAGAAGTGCAAATACCAGAAGAGATACAAAAATTCCTGTAATCTTCATCCAGCTTTCGAAGGTGATCTTTTCCCCTTTAGATGAAACACCCATAATTCTCTTGACCTCCTGTCAAAAATATTTTATGATTCAGTTATACGCTTTTTTGTTATATAACTGATCTTTAATTATATTATATTTGTTTAAATGCACTGTGTCCAATTCCTGTTTTCAACTAAATATATGCCAATTTGTTATATACAGGAGGAAAAAAACATGGATATTTATAAGATTTTTACATTCTGCGCTATTGTGGATTATGGTACTGTTTCTAAAGCAGCAGAAGCGCTTTACTGTTCACAGCCGGCTCTTTCCAAGCAAATGGCGTCTTTGGAAAAAGAAATAGGCTATCCGTTATTTGATCGCTGCGGTAAAAAAATGACAGTTAATGCCAATGGCCAGTTGGTCTACCAATTCGGAAAATATCTGGAAAAGGATTTCAATCAGCTAAAGTCAGAGTTGTACAATCTGAATAATCCCTGCAGCAGGGAGATTAGTTTTGGAGCTACTAACTCCATTGGAATTTATCTTCTGCCTCCTGTTTTGGGAGACTTTAAACGGCATTATTCCAATATCCCGGTAAACTTTAAAGTGAATTTTCTTCCGAGTATTATTGATATGCTGAATCAGGATGCTATCAGTTTCGCTATGATTCCAGAGGATTCTGACATTATCAATAACTCCCGTTATATTTGCCAGCCCTTTTTGGATGACGAAATGGTAGTTGTATTTCCACCCAATCATCCTCTTGAGGAAAAAGATGTAGTGGAGCCGGAAGAACTGACACAATATCCGTTTTTAATTTCTCAGGTTCAGTCAGCTACACGAACCTTTATTCTTTCAAGGCTTATGGAACAGAAAATATATTTGAAAAATCTTATAAATATGTATAATGCAGAAGCTATTAAGCAGAGTATTATTAATGGGCTTGGTATTTCCATTTTGTCAAAAGTGTCAGTTGCTCATGAGGTAAAAAACGGATTTTTAAAGACTGCGGAAATAAAAGGGGTGCATTTGGTGAGACAATTATATTTTGTCCATAAGAAAAATCGCATTTTAACACAGGAAGAATTGCTCTTTATTCATTTTCTTTCTCAAAAAAAATAATAATAGAAAGTAACGATTCAGGACGGCGGGAGAACTGGCGGAAAGGTAGATGTCTCGTCCTGAACAGCTACAATAGATAAAGGAGCGCTGCTTCATAGGTGAGTAATAATCACCTATGAAGCAGCGCTCCTTTATCTTAATGCTTTCTTCGATCAATAACCTTTTCAGCCGGAAGCATTTCTCCCAGAAATGTCCACAGCTCGTCGGTCTCCACATTACTCTGTCCCTCAGGAAGAAGGAATGCCTGACGGGCAGAAATGTAAAAATAGATACAGTCTTTTACCCGGTATACCTGATAAATATTTTCCCACCGGAGGCGAAGGGTTCCGCCCTCACCGGAAGGGGTTACAATGGTGATGCCGTCCGGCGCTGTTGTCATGGATATAGTATAGACATGTTTGGGGGTCTCCAGCTTGAGCTTCTTAGACTGAGCCTGAAGATCCATGTAAAAATGTCCGAAATATACAGCTGGAAGAATCAGGCCTATGGCCAGGAGCACATTTCCCAAAAGAGCGGCCTGCTCTGCTTTTCCGATCTGGGTGTAGCAAATGCAGGCGAAAACACCCATAATGCCTGCAAAAATGGCAGGGGAACGGAAATGTTTGCGGAATACCATAGAATCAAATATGGCAAAATGGCAGAAAATAGATTTGTTAATTCTGGAAGAAGTAACAATGGTATCAGGTCTCATAAAAATATCCTCTTTTCTTGAAAAACCTACAATCGTTCAGGTCAGCGGTTGTTTCCTGAACAGTTGTGGAAACTTTAAACTATATCATATCGCAAAACTTGTAAAATCACAAGACCTCTGGCAGGAAGCTACATGACAGGAATATGTTCTTATTTTTGCTGTTGCCTGTATAGAAAGCGTGTATTACGACAAAACAGGGAAAGACAGAGGTTTTTTAGAAAAAATATCGTGCAAATTTCCGATAAAATACTAATATATTAGTTGACCAATAGAAAAAATGGTGATATAATCAGATCAGCAGCAGGCTTTCGGTGTATGACCGGAGCGCAAACAGGAAAACTATATTTTAATTTTATTTTAAGGAGGACATGCAATATGAAAATGACATTCCGCTGGTATGGTTCTGACAGTGATTCCATTACCTTAAAGCAGATTCGCCAGATCCCGGGTATGAGCGGTCTGATGGGCGTTCTGGATTACAAGGCAGCCGGAGAGGTTTGGACCGAGGAAGAGATCAAGGCTTATGTAGACGAGGTTCATGCAGCAGGTCTGGAGTGTGAGGTTATTGAGAGTGTTAACGTGCACGAGGACATTAAGATGGGTCTTCCTACTCGTGACGAGTATATTGCAAACTACATTACCACAATCCGCAATCTGGCAAAATACGGTATCAAGGTTATTGTATACAACTTTATGCCAGTATTTGACTGGCTGCGTACTGACCTGGCCAGAGAGATTCCGGAGGACGGATCCAACAGCCTGTATTTCGATGAGAAGGAATTAGGCGATATGACTCCGGTAGATCTGGTAAAGAATACCATCGAAAACTGCAACGGATTTACCCTGCCGGGATGGGAGCCGGAGCGTCTGGCTGAGCTGGAGACTACTTTAAAGAGATACGAGAGCATTACTCCGGACAAGCTGCGTGAGAACTACAAGTATTTCCTGGATGCAGTAATTCCGGTATGTGAAGAGGTTGGCGTAAAGATGGCTGTTCATCCGGATGATCCGGCATGGCCAATTTTCGGACTGCCGCGTATTTCTCACAGCCAGGAAGATTTTGACAAGATTGTTGCCCTTCATGATTCACCGGCAAATGCACTGTGCCTGTGTACCGGTTCTCTGGGCTCTAATCCGGACAATGATATTCCGGCTATTATCCGTCACTTTGGCGAGATGGATCGGATTGCCTGTCTCCATATCCGCAATGTAAAATATCTGGGACACCATAAGTTCCGTGAGGCAGCTCATCTGTCTTCTGCTGGTGATCTGGATCTGTTTGAGATTGTAAAGGCTGTTTACGATACCTGTCCTCACGATGTATATGTTCGTCCGGATCACGGCAGAATGATCTGGGATGAGGTTGGCCGTCCGGGATATGGCCTGTATGACCGCGCTCTGGGAGCTGTTTACTTAAATGGTCTGTGGGAAGCCATTGATAAAATGACCAACAAATAAGTCATTTTTCAGGCTGAAGAAAACCGGAAGGGGAAGGATTCTTCGGCTTTTCGCAGGACAGAATAAGGGGGAGTAGATACCATGGTGCTGACAGAACGATATCCCCACGAAAGCGGACGTGATTACGCAAAACGGGTGATTCGGGACAAGATTATTTCTCTGGAACTTGAACCGGGAGCTGTTATCAGCGACCGGGAACTGGCATCCTGGATGAATCTGTCCCGGACGCCGGTCCGGGAAGCCCTGCTGGATTTGGCAAAGGTTAAAATTGTTGAGATATACCCCCAGCGAGGCAGTGTGGTAGCGCCAATTGACTACAATCTGGTAGAGGAGGCGCAGTTTGTCCGCAGTGTACTGGAGGTAGCAGTGGTGCAGCTTGCCTGTGAACGGGCGACACAGGAGCAGCTAGAGCAGCTGAAGGAGAATGTTGCTCTTCAGGAGTTTTATTATCAGCATGGCTCTTCAGAGAGGCTTCTGGAAATGGATGATGAATTCCATCGCCTGCTGTTTCAGATTGCAGGACGGATGCAGGCTTATGAGATGATGCAGAGCATTACGGTTCATTTTGACCGGGTTCGCAGTCTGGCTGTTACGGCAGTGAAGGAGCATCTGTGGATGAGCGATCACAGAAATATCTGTGAAGCAGTGGCAGCCCATGACCAGGAGGCGGCCAGACAGCTGATGGAAAAGCATTTAAACCGCTATAAAGTTGATGAAACAGCTCTTCGGGAGCAGTATCCGCAGTACTTTCAGTGAGGGAGTCTTGTGCGGACATTGATAAAGTGACCAGTAAATGAAACCAAAAAGGAAAGTGTGACGATATGAAACTGACATTAGCAGGATTAAAGGATACGGCAGCATGGCAGGCTGCAGGAATTAAGCTTCCGTCTTATGACGTGGAGAAGCTGGCAGAAAATACGAGAAAAGCTCCGGTATGGGTGCATTTTGGCGCAGGAAATATTTTCCGTATTTTTATTGGCGGGCTGGCAGATAAGCTGATTGAGGAAGGCGCTCTGGACAAGGGAATTACCTGTGTGGAGACCTTTGATTTTGACGTAGTAGACAAGATTTACAAGCCCTATGACAATCTGGTTCTGGCTGTCACCTTAAAGGCTGATGGCTCCACCGACAAGGCAGTTCTGGGTTCCCTGACAGAGGCTATCAAGGCTCAGTCTGGTGTTGCTGAAGAGTGGAACCGCCTGAAAGAGATTTTTGTAAATCCGGATTTACAGATGACTTCCTTTACTATTACCGAGAAGGGATATGCTCTGAAAAATGCAGAAGGCAATTTCTTCCCGTTTATTCAGGCTGATATTGATAATGGCCCAGATAAGGCAGGCTCTGCGATGGCAGTTGTCTGTGCTCTGCTTTGGGAAAGATTCCAGGCAGGAAAGTATCCTCTGTCTGTTGTTTCCATGGATAACTGCTCACACAATGGTGAGAAGCTGCAGAATTCCATCGTAACTATGGCAAAAGAGTGGGAGAAGAAGGGCTTCGTGTCTGCTGAATTTGTGGACTATCTCTGCGATGAAAAGCAGGTTGCATTCCCCTGGAGTATGATTGACAAGATCACCCCAAGACCGGCTGATTCTGTATGTGAAGAGCTGGAAAAGGCAGGGGTTGAGGGTATGGCTCCGGTTATTACCTCCAAGAAAACCTATATCGCTCCGTTTGTAAACGCAGAAGGTCCCCAGTACCTGGTTATCGAGGATAAATTCCCCAATGGCCGTCCGGCTCTGGAAAAAGCAGGCGTTTATATGACAGATCGCGACACTGTAAATAAGGTAGAACGCATGAAGGTTACTACCTGTCTGAATCCGCTGCATACAGCTCTGGCAGTTTATGGCTGTGTTCTGGGATATGATTTGATTGCCAATGAGATGAAAGACGAAGAGCTGAATAAGCTGGTTCATCAGATTGGTCCGGTTGAGGGTATGCCGGTTGTTACCAATCCGGGAATCCTGTCTCCGGAGGCATTTGTAGATGAAGTAATTAATGTCCGGATTCCTAACCCATTTATGCCGGATACGCCCCAGCGTATTGCAACCGATACCTCTCAGAAGGTAGGCATCCGCTACGGCGAAACCATCAAATCCTATGTAGCAAAATACGGCGATGCAAAGAAGCTGACTGCCATTCCGTTGGCAATTGCCGGCTGGTGTCGTTACCTGCTGGGTGTTCAGGATGATGGTGAGAAGTTTGAACTGTCTGCAGATCCGATGGTTCCGGAGCTGGTACAGGCTCTGGAGGGCATTGAGGTAGGCCATCCGGAAACCTACAAGGGACAGCTGAAGGGCATCCTGTCTAATGCAAATATTTTTGGAATTGATTTGTATGAAGCAGGAATTGGTGAGAAGATCGAGGAAATGTTCCTGGAAGAGATTGCAGGAACCGGCGCTGTAAGAGCAACTCTGAAGAAATATCTTGCATAAATAAGTAAAGATATGCTGTAGCCTGTTAAGGGCAGCGGAAAAACTCGCGAGAAAAAGATTTAATGAGGGTATCGCAAAATCATCAAATGAGATGGTGGAGCGATACCCTCGTTTTTTCTTTCATAAGAACGTGTGTCCTGGCACAGGCGAAAAAAGCTTATACGCCCTCTGCAATCTCGTAAATGAGACGCTCGGAATCTTCCCATCCAAGACAGGGATCTGTAATGGATTTTCCGTAGCAGTGTTCCCCTATCTTCTGATTGCCTTCTTCAATATAGCTTTCAATCATAACGCCCTTGATAAAGGAATTCAAATCAGCAGAGTGGCGGCGGCTGTGAAGCACTTCTTTTACAATGCGGATCTGCTCCTTGTACTGCTTGTTGGAGTTGGAGTGGTTAGCGTCTACAATGCAGGCCGGATTTACCAGATTCCGTTCCATGTAAAGCTGATGAAGCAGCATCAGATCCTCGTAGTGGTAGTTGGGCAGGCACTGGCCATGTTTGCTGACAGCACCCCGCAGGATGGTGTGTGTCCAGGGATTGCCTTCTGTTTTTACCTCCCAGTCCCGCATAATAAACTCGTGGCCGTGCTGGGCAGCATGAACGGAATTGAGCATAACGGACAAATCGCCGCTGGTAGGATTTTTCATGCCTACCGGAACATGACAGCCGCTGGAAACAAGACGGTGCTGCTGGTTTTCCACGGAGCGGGCCCCTACAGCAATATAGGACATAATGTCATCCAGGTAGCTGACATTGTCCGGATACAGCATTTCATCAGCAGTGGAAAGACCGGTTTCCATTAACACACGCATATGAAGGTGGCGGATTGCATGAAGACCGTCAGCCATGCTGGGGCGCTTTTCCGGATCAGGCTGGTGAAGCATACCCTTATATCCGTCGCCAGTGGTTCTGGGCTTGTTGGTGTAGATGCGGGGAATCAGGATCAGCTTATCCTTGGTATCCTCCTGAAGTTTTACCAGACGGCTTGTATAATCCAGAACGGAATCTTCATTGTCAGCAGAGCAGGGACCGATAATAACAAGAAACTTGTCACTCTGTCCGCTGATTGCTTTTTTTACTTCTTCATCCCGCTGAGCCTTGGCAGCTACGCACTCTACAGGCAGCGGAAACTGTTCTTTTATTTCTGCCGGAGTCGGCAGCTTATTAATAAATTCATACCCCATCGCAGTATCTCCTTTGTATAATCTACATTCCCTTGCCATTCGCAAGATTTACGTTTTATTGCAACTATTCAGGACGGGGCATCGTCTTGTCCGGCAAAGCCGAACAAGAAGCACCGGAGATTCCTTCGATGAGAGAACTGGCGGGAAAATCCGCTTACAAGCAAGCTTGATACGGCTTTTCCTGTCAGTTCTCTCGCCGTTCTGAACAATTACGTTTTATTATAATATGGGAAGGCAGAAAATGCAACGATGGCATATAAATTTTCTTTCATGGGATTGTTGTAATTAAGAATAATCTGATATAATAGAACAATACAGAAATTGTAACTGTTCAGGACGAGGCATCAGAGCTGCAGAAGGGAGAAAATTATGCGGATTGGAATTACAGGAAATGGCATGATAGTAAGACGGATGCTTCAGGATATAAAAGGGATTTCGGAGATCGAATTGTCAGCTATCTGTGTTCGGGCGAAGAGCCTGGAGAAGGGGCGAGATCTGGCTGAAGAGTTTGGAATACCAGCTGTGGATACGGATTACAGAACCTTTCTGGAACGGGAAGATATGGATACTGTTTATATTGGAATTGTCAATCAAATGCATTATGAATATGCAAAAAAGGCATTGGAAGCGGGAAAGCATGTGATCTGCGAGAAACCTTTTACTGTGACAGCCTGCGAAGCAAAAGAGCTGGAAGCTCTGGCTGATGAAAAAGGACTTTTTTTGTGGGAGGCTTTTAAGATTCCCTATTCTCCTGTTTTTCAGGCGGTAAAGAGGCATTTGGGAGAGATTGGAGCTGTGAAAATGGTACAGTGTAATTATTCCAGAATATCCAGCCGGTACAGACAGTATGAACAGGGGATTGTTCTTCCGGCTTTTGATCCTGCCTGCAGCGGAGGATGTCTGTATGACATTAATCTTTATAATCTCCATTTCGTGACAGGTTTGTTTGGAAGGCCGGAAGAGGTGGATTATTATGCAAATCTTGGATTTAATGGAGTGGATACCTCAGGAACGGCAGTTTTGAAGTATGGAAACTTTCTGGGAATCTGCAGCGGGGCCAAGGATTCTTCCAGCCCCTGCGGGGCCCTTATCCAGGGAACAAAGGGCTGGATTCGAATTGAGGGACCTGTAAGCTCGGCGGCACGGGCAGAGATCACTGTGGATGGCGAGCAGCGGCTTCTGGCAGAGGATCCGGCACCGGGGACATTGACAGGAGAAATGGCGGAATTTGCAGGTCAGCTTCACAGAAAGGACTGGAGTTCCTGCCGGGAAATGATGAAGCATACGGTTATGATGATGGAGATTCTGGAGAATGCGGCAGGACAGAGAGGGAGCCTTTCGACAGAGGCTTGTATGACTGGAGAGGGAAAAGAATGATCTTGTCACTGGAATCATCTGGTGGTAAAATAAAGCTGTCGCCAGTTCCGGGAGGAGTGCAGTTTCGGCTGTATCGGAGGTGTCCGGTCTCACTTTGAATATCCCGGGAACACACTCCGGCTGGTGACTTTTTCTATCTTTTTCAGGGAAATGGGAAGCATCTATATATAATGGATGTGCCCTTGATTCAGGAGGAGATGATGGAACGGGACATTGATTATGTGATTGCGGTGGCGGAGTGCAGAAGCATTTCGCAGGCGGCAGAGGTGCTTTATATCAGTCAGCCTTCTTTGAGCAGGTATCTTTCCAATCTGGAAAATGAGCTGGGATTCAGTCTGTTTGTCCGGACAATTAATGGAACGGAGTTGACTGAGGCTGGGAAAATCTATCTGAAATATGCTAAGGAAATCAAGCTTCTTCGGGGAACCATGGGGTATGAGCTGAGAGAGTTTCAGCGGAAAAATACCAATCAGATTCGAGTGGGGATGACATTGAATTCAGCTTCTCTTTCCGCGTATAATGTGGCTGAAAAGGTGAAAAAACGATATCCGGGATGCGATGTAGAGATGTACAATATTATGTCAAAGGATATTGAGGTAGCTTTGAGAGAAGGAAAGTATGACTTTGTCATAGGTCCGGCGTTGGAGTTGAATTCCGATTTTGGAATCGATATATTGGTTCGGGAACCGTATATTTTGATTGTTCCTGACCGTTATGATATCAGCGCCTATACGGAGAAGGGAAAAAAGGAGGTGTTTCCGAAGATAAATCTGGGGAAGCTTCCGAAAATGGATTTTATCCTTCAAGAAGAAACCACTTCTGTCAGAAAGGGAATTGACCGACTGGCTCATCAGATGAAGTATCCTATTGTGCCCAGGCTTTTGGTAACAAGCAGTCCCCTGGCGATTCAGGCAGCAGAAAGCGGACTGGGTTGCTGTATTGTGGCTACGGGACATCTTGCCTATGTCAATCGGGCAGAGCGACTGAATTTTTACCAGGTAGGAGGAGATGAGCTGTCTTGTGCAGCTGTTCTTTCTCTTCAAACCAAGTTTTTTTCACCAGAGGAAACCTATTGTATTTCCTGCATTAAGGCGGCACTTCAGGAAGGAGAAAGGACGATTTTTTCCAGATTGGGAGATGCTGGAAAGTTGAGGGTATAGCATTATGCTATACCCTTATTTTATTTCAGCATTGGCGAAATCTGCCGAAAGAGCTTATACTGGGTTTATCAAAACGATGCCGGCCAGCAGAGTAAAATACAGTGCAGTTTCTTGAAGGAGGATATCGTATGAATATGTCTTTGATTTGGGCATTTATCTGCCTGATTATTTTTGTTGCTGTTCTGGCTCACCCGAAGCTTCCCAACTGGATGACCTTTGTGTGTATTGCTCCCATTGCGTTTCTGGCAAAGGTGATGGATGCTAATGCCGTTTATAATGTATTAAACAGCTCCAGTCTTCATCTGATGGTGATTATCTGTATGTTTTCAGGTATGATTGCGGCTACGGGGCTGGATGTGGTAATTGGCGATTTTCTGGATCGGGCAACCAGCTCTCAAACAGGAAAGCGAAAGGAAATGATGATTTTTGCAATCGTATATGTATTCTCCGGCCTGATTTCTACAGTGCTTCAGAACAGCTATGTGGCATTGGCATTTCTTCCTGTGTTAAAGAGCATTGCAAGAAAGAACCGTATCAGCCTTTCTAAGCTGGTATTGTTTGTAATTTTTTCTACCACTTTGGGCGGAGCGATTACCCTGATTGGAACCCCTACGAATGTTTATGCAAACTCCGCTCTAGAGGAGGCCGGACTGGCGTTGTTTGGAATGCTGGATTTTGCCTGGGTTGGTATCCCAATTTTTATTCTGGGCGGTATCTATATGGTAGTGATGAACCGGTGGTGCAAATCCTATGATGATTTTGGCGACGAGATTGTAGCGCAGACACTAACGGCAGAGCAGAAGAACAAGCAGAAGGTAGTAGGGACTGCATTCGCGGTATTTGTAGCTGTGCAGGTATTAACCTGATGATTGCTATTATGAATCAGAGTGGTCTGGGAGATCTGTTTGGAACTGCTATTATCCATGTAATCGGTGAATCCAGAAATCTGTATCTGATTACAGCAGTGCTGTGTATCGGCGCGTCTGTGGGAACTCAGTTTATGAACAACATGGCTTGTGCAGGGATGCTTGCTCCGGTTGGCATTTCCATTGCAGAGACTCTGGGAGCCAATCCACAGGCCATCGTTCTGGCAATTGCCATTGGAGCCGGATGTTTCTATTTAACTCCCATTGCATCTGGAACAAACCAGACTATGATGGTTTTCACAAAGCTGAAATTCCAGGATTTTGCCCGTTTTGGCTGGCCTTTGTTGATTATTACCTGGATCTGCTGTGTGGCAATTCTTCCCCAGGTATTCCCATTCTTCTAAGAAAAGGAGCTGTTGATGATGAGACAGGAGCTTGAGCGATCCCTTCCTTTCCGGGAGGGAATTCGCCCGGAATATATTATTAATTTTTTAAATGCCTGTGAAAAGGCTGAATCAGAAATTCATGGAATCATGATAGCCTGCCATGGAAAGGTAATTTTTGAGGCATACAACGCCCCATACAAGGCGGATATCCCCCACATCATGCATTCCTTTACGAAAATTGTGACCAATACGGCAGCAGCCCTTGCTTATGGAGACGGACTTCTGAATCTGGATGATCCGATTTTAAAGTTTTTTCCAGAATATGCGGAAAACGCTAATGAATACCTGCGTGCCTGTACCATCCGAAATCTGATTACCATGAGAAGTGGACAGCAGCGCAGTATTGGTGGAAATGAATGGCGTCCATTAAAGAGCAGCTGGAAGGATGCCTATTTTAAGGTTCCCTTTGATAAAGAGCCGGGAGAGGTTTATATGTATTCCAGCGGAAACAGCTATATTCTTTCCTATATTGTACAGCTGTTGGAAAAAAAGACCTGCAGAGAACTGATTTGGGAGCGTGTGGGAAAAAAGATTGGTCTGACGGAATTTCCATGGATGATGAGTCCTGAGGGCGTTTGCTCTGGAGGAAATGGAGTATCCTTGACAACAGAAGATATGCTGCGGATAGGACTTCTCTATCTGAATAAAGGAAGGTGGCAGGGAGAACAGCTGATTCCGGAAAAGTGGGTAGATTACGCCATGGGATATGCAGATCCGATTCCTCCGGTGGACGGCCTTCAATATAATTATCACTGGGAGCATACAGAGGATATCTGGGCGGGGCGGGGGATGTTTGGACAGACCTGCGGGCTTGTGCCTGCCCTTGATATGGTATTTGCCATTACGGCAGCAGATGAACATTACGCAGCCATGAAACTGTTTCAGAGAGAAATTGTTGATAAGGTGAAGGCCAATGAAGAGGTGCTGCAGGATGACCATAAAATGGCAGAGATATTGCGGCAAAAGGGGCTTTGCATGACGCTGGAGGGAAAAAATATATCTGTAAAGAATCATATAGGTCTGGAAGCTCGGGATTTTTTTTGGACTCCGGAGAAAAATCAGGATGGAGTCCGGCGAATAGAAGTTCATTTTGACGAAGACCGGCTTCTATATGTCATGGAAGATGGGCGCGGCCGGCATGAGGTTTTGGCTGGATTGGATCATTGGATAAATGGAATGACAACCATGACAGGATCCTATCTTCACCATCAGTATGAGCCGGCAGTGTTACGGATTGATGCCATTGCTTACTGGAGCGATTTCCATACGCTGATGATGGAGTGGCGTTTCCCTGAAATGGCATTTTTTGACCACGTAAGTATTCGTTTTGAAGAAGAACAAGTGAAGATCGAGCGATGGGTGAATATGAATTCGCAGGACAGGGAGAGGCCTGTACTGGTTATAAAAAAATAAAATAGGAGAAGCATCTTAAGCCTGAGGGGCGGTGTAAAACAGGAAGATATTTCCTTGTTCTATACCGCCTTTTCTGTTCGGGAAGCCTCTCAGTACAATATAGTTTGAAAATGAAAAATTCCCGTCAATTGAGAAGAAGAAACGGCTTGGGGGCTGTGATACAGTAGAATTACAGACAAATCACATGTATACATGAGAAAATTGTAGGAAACACTGGAAGATTTCATGAAAAAGTCCGGAATTTTATGGAATCATTTCATAAGAAAAAGGGGAAAACAAATATGAAAAGTTGGAAAAAATCGCTTGGAATTGCAGCAACCTGTGCTGGAATTCTGATTGTAGGAGCAACATTTTTTTCAGTAGCAGGGGATTCGGACAGCGATGTTTTAGAGCTTCGTCTGGCTCATAACCAGGCAGAAGGCTCTGAAATTGCAGATTCCATTGCAAAGATTTCAGAGTTTGCAGCAGAGGATCCCAGCCAGAAGCTGAAGGTTTCTATCTACGCCAGCGGTGTACTGGGAACAGAGAAGGAAGAGATTGAGATGGTAAAGGCCGGAGTACTGGATATGGCGAAGGTCAGCTCCAACACTCTGGGACAGTTTAAGGATGAGTATTCTATTTTTGCCATTCCCTATCTGTTCCAGAGCCAGCAGCACTATTATGATGCCTGTGAGCAGAGTGAGAAGGTAAAGGAGCTGTTTCGTTCCACAGAGGAGGACGGTTACATTGCTATTGGATACTATGCCAACGGTTCCCGTAACTTTTATCTGAAGGAGGATGTAGCCTGTACGGATCCTTCGGTACTGAAAGGAAAGAAAATTCGTTCCATGCCCAGCTCCACTTCCATGGATATGATTGAACTGATGGGCGGTTCACCGGTTCCCATGGCGAGCGGAGAAACCTACAGCTCTCTTCAGCAGGGAATTGTAGACGGCGCAGAAAATACCGAGCTGGCGCTGACCGTAGACGGACATCAGGATCTGGTAAAATCCTATACCTATACTGAGCATCAGTACTCACCGGATATTTATATCATCAGCACCAAGACCTGGAATAAAATGACTCCGGAGCAGCAGGAATATCTGAAAGAAGCCATTCAGAAGGCCAATGACAATTTTAAAAATCTTTATAACGGCATGATGGCAGAAGCTATGGAAGAGGCAGAAAGCCATGGTGTTCATGTTTACCGGGATATTGACAAAACTGCATTTATTGAGGCAGTACAGCCGGTGCATGAAAAGTTCTGTGCAAAGGGAGAAAGCTATAAGGAACTTTACGATGATATTCAGAAATATGCTGAATAAGGAGGTACGGAATGAAGACGTTAAATAAAATTCTGGAAACAGTGCTGGGACTTTTGGTAGCAGTCATGGTGCTTGGATGTATCTGGCAGGTTATTACCCGGTTTGTGTTAAATAATCCCAGTAAATATACGGAGGAGCTGCTGCGTTATCTTCTGATTTGGACTACCATGCTGGGTGTGCCGTATGCCTACGGAAAAGATAAGCATCTGTCCATTAATATTGCGGTGAAGTATTTTTCGCCGAAGGGAAAAGTAATGACAAACATATTTATTGAAGCATTGATTTTGGTTCTCAGCGTTTTTGTAATGGTTGCAGGCGGCTGGATGGTAACGATGAACTCTGCAGGACAGATTTCACCGGCTATGCATATGCCTATGCAGCTTTACTACGCAGGCGTACCGGTCAGCGGTGTTTTGATGGTATGCTATGGGATTGAACGTTTGAGAAATTCTCTGAAACAGTGGAAGGAGGCAAAATAAATGGAAATTCAGGCAGCGATTGTTCTTGTTCTTGTGTTTTTTATGCTGCTGGCCTTTAGTGTGCCGGTGTCATTCAGCATTATCAGTGCGGCTCTTGTAACCATTATTATGTTTCTGTCTCCCAGCTTTGGAATGTTTATTTCCGCGCAGAAGCTGGTAGGCGGTATTGACAGCTTTTCTTTGCTGGCTGTTCCCTTCTTCATTCTGGCAGGTCTTTTGATGAGCAGTGGCGGTATTGCAAAACGTCTGATTAATCTGGCGCTTCTGTTCCTGGGACGGGTTCCTGGTTCTCTGGCGCTGACCAATGTGGCAGGCAATGCCATGTTCGGTTCTATTTCTGGTTCCGGTATTGCAGCCGCAACTGCAATCGGCGGTGTTATGAACCCGCTGGAAAAGGAACACGGTTACGATGAATGTTATTCTGCAGCAGTAAATATTGCATCAGCACCAGTGGGACAGCTGATTCCTCCGACTACAGCTCCGATTATTTATTCTACGGCAGCAGGCGGAATTTCCGTATCTGCTCTGCTGATGGCAGGGTGGATTCCCGGAATTTTATGGGCAGTTCTGTGCATGGCTGTAGCCTTCTTTTATGGTAAGAAGCATGGCTACGTTGTAAAGAGTGAGGCGATTACTGTTTCCAGAGTCATGAAAACAGTATGGGAGGCTCTGCCCAGTCTGTTTCTGATTGTAATTATCATTGGTGGAATTCTGTCCGGATACTTTACTCCTACAGAGGCTTCCGGTGTGGCAGTTGTTTATGCATTTATTCTTTCTGTATTTATTTACCGCAGCATTAAGCCGTCTCAGATTATGGGAATCCTGACAGATACGGCAGTGATGACTACGATTGTTATGCTGATTATCGGAGCTTCCTCTGTACTGAGCTTTGTACTGTCCTTTACCGGTCTTCCCCAGGCAATCAGTACTCTTCTGTTAGGAGTTTCCGAAAATAAGGTTGTCATTCTGCTGATTATTAACCTGATTCTTTTGATTGTAGGTACCTTTATGGATATGGCTCCGGCACTGCTTATTTTCACACCGATTTTCCTTCCGGTTGTGACTGCCCTGGGTATGAGCCCGGTTCACTTCGGAATCATGATGATTATGAACCTGGCAATCGGTACCATTACGCCGCCGGTAGGAAGCGTTCTGTTTGTAGGCTGCAGCGTGGCTCATCTTCCGGTAGAAGATGTTATGAAGCGCCTGATTCCCTATTTCGTGGCGATTGTGGCAGGACTGCTGCTTGTAACCTTTATTCCGGCTCTGTCCATGTGGCTTCCGGGAGTGCTTAACTTTCTGTAGGGAGAAATAAAAAAGAAGCTCCCTCGCGGAGCGTTGTTCTGTCATAGGACGTACTTTCCTATGACAGAACAAATGAATCCGGACTATTGGTCCGGATTCAGGAAGAAATTATTGGAGGAATCATCCTGAAGCTCTTCAGGATGGTATTCATACTCCGGCTTATTGGTATAGGTTACTGTATTCAGGGTTTTGCGGTATTTCAGGGGAGACAGAGTCATATAGTGCTTAAACATTTTCTCAAAGTAGGTCAGGCTTTCATACCCGAGACGATGAGAAATTTCTGATATGCTCAGATCGGTTTCCTCCAGATACCGCTTGGCCTTGCGAATCCGGTGAATATTGGTATATTCACTGATGGTATATCCGGTAACCTCCTTGAAAATGCGGCAGATGTAGGATTTGCTCAGATAAAACTGTTCAGACAGCTCATCAAGAGAAATGGGCCGCTCGCAGTTTTCTGTCAGGTAATCGGCGATTTTGTAGGCTGACCGGTATTTGGGAGTATCTGAGTCATTGGGCATTTCCTGGTGCTGCATCCGCACAAATTCCATCATTTTAAAGAGCCAGGAAAGAATATCCAGGTCAATACCAGTGCGGTAGTTGCGTTTTCTTTCTGTCAGAGCATGGCGGATACTGCGGAAGAGGGAAAGAATCAGGGCCTGATGCTCCCGATCCAGGTGGTAAATCCCGTAATAATCATCAAAAAACTGAACCAGGTGAAGGGATGGAAGCAAGGCATCGTAGGACTCCATTTTTTCCCGGGTAATATAAAGAATAATCCGGTTATGTCCGTCATTGGAGCCGGTAACAGAGCGGGTCATATGGATCAGGTTGGAGTTTACCAGAATCAGATCTCCGGCCCGGGCAATGTATTCCCGGTTGTTAAAAAAGAAAACGCGTTCCCCCTCAATAATATAGAAAATTTCATACTGGGTATGAAAGTGCTTTACCCGCATATCGAATTTTCCATAACGCATCATCTGTTCTAAAGAGATGCCGTCAGTTTCACCGTAATAAGTAACTTTTTCCATAATACACAGATTTCATATAAAAGGTCAGGGCAATGCCCTGAAACGACAGATACATAAAAAGTATATAATAATCAGGTTGAAAAATCCAGAGAAGGAGGAAAAAATGAAAGGAATTAATCAGGAAGAACTGGAGAAAAAGCTGGATCTGGTGATCCAGAAGCTGATGAATCTGGGCGGTCCGGAGGATGAAAAGGAGCTGGAGGCCGGCGGAGAAAAAATTGGTTTTTTCCGCAGAGATTTTGGTATTAAAGAGTGGGACTGGCCCCAGGGAGTAGGTCTTTACGGGCTGTTAAAGATTATGAAGGTAAAGAACAATCAGGAGTACCGGGATTTCCTGTATCACTGGTTTGAGGACAATATCCGGGAAGGTCTTCCCTCCAAAAATATCAATACGACCACTCCTCTTCTGACTCTGGCAGAGTTCAATGAGGATTGTCAGAATCCGGAGTTTGAGAAGCTGTGCCTGAAATGGGCAGACTGGCTGATGAACTGCCTGCCGCGGACAAAGGAAGGCGGTTTCCAGCATGTGACCAGCGCCAACGGCGATCGTCAGGGCGTTCGTCTCAATGAAAGCGAGATGTGGATTGATACTCTGTTTATGACTGTGCTGTTTTTAAACCGCATGGGTCAGAAATACAACCGTCAGGACTGGATTGACGAGTCCATTCATCAGGTTTTGATGCACATTAAATATCTCTGCGATAAAGAAACAGGACTGTTTTATCATGGCTGGACCTTTAATGAGAGAAATAATTTCGGCGGTATTTTCTGGTGCAGGGGAAACAGCTGGTTTACCCTGGGAATTCTGGACTACATCGATATGTTTAACGGAACCATGAATGCAGGTCTGAAGACCTTTATTGTAGATACCTACAAGGCTCAGGTAAGCAAATTAAAGGAGCTGCAGGATAAGAAAACAGGTCTGTGGCATACAGTTTTAACCGATCCGGACAGCTACGTGGAAACCTCAGGAACGGCTGCTATTACTGCCGGAATTTTAAAGGGAATCCGTTACGGAATTCTTGATGATTCCTACCTGCCCTGTGCAGCTGCTGCAATCCGTGGAATTCTCAATCAGATTGATGAGGACGGAACAGTACTTCAGGTATCTGGAGGTACAGGAATGGGCTATAACGCAGAGCATTATAAAAATATTCTGATTGCACCTATGGCTTACGGTCAGTCTCTGACGATTCTGGCTCTGGCAGAAGCCCTGGGAATGTAAAAAGGAGAATTGTGATGAAAATAGGGGTACGCGCCCATGATTTTGGCCGGAGAGAAATCGGGGAACTGGCCGGACTGCTTCATGACGAGGAGTATGAGGCAGCTCAGCTGGCCCTTCCCAAGGCCTTTCTGGGCATAGAAGGTTATGAAGATATTACTGCGGAAAAGCTGGAGCAGATCCGGAGGTCTTTTGAAAAGCAGAAGATTGATATTGCAGTCTTTGGCTGCTATATGGATTTGGGAAATCCAGATGAAGAGGTCCGCAGCTATGCAGTAGATACGCTGAAAAAAAGCATGACCTGGGCAAAGGAGCTGGGGGCACACGTAGTAGGAACGGAAACAGCCTATCCCCGGCTGAACTGGGAACTGAGGAAGCAGTGGAAGCCATTTATGATGGACAGCATTCTCCGGGTTGTGGAGGAGGCAGTTCGCGTAGATATGCCCCTGGCGATTGAGCCAGTCTGGTGGCATCCTCTGGAGAATTTGGAAACCACGATGGAGGTTCTGGAAAAAGTCGGAGATGCGGCTCATCTTAGAATCATTTTTGATGCTTCAAATTTGCTGAAGCATCCGGAGAAAACCGATCAGGACGCTTATTGGACCCAGTGGCTGGAGGCTGTGGGCGATTTTGTAGATGTGATGCATATTAAGGATTTCAGCTTGGATGGGAGGAAAATCTATCAGCCGGAAGCTCTGGGCACCGGCGTGATGGATTATACTGCCATCAGCAGATGGCTGGAAAAGCAGAAGAGGGAAATTTATCTTTTAAGAGAAGAAATGAACCTGCTGTTTGCAAAAGAGGACATCGCCTTTATGAGGAGTCTGGGAGGCCCTGACTTTTCCGGTAAGCGCCAGGAGTAAGGCCAACCGTTTTCCGAAAAATCCGGTGAAAATAACTGAAATTATCATAGCCGACGGCAAGACTGATATCGGTGACAGACAAAGCGGTGGTGCGCAGGAGAAAGCAGGCCTGCTCCAGCCGCTTTTTTTGAACCAGATCTGTGTAGGTATAGCCGGAAAGCTTTAAAATCGTTTTGGAAAGCCAGGTGAATTCACAGTTTAAATGGTTGGACAGGGCAGTGAGAGAGCCGTCCCGGTAGTGTTCCTCTACATACTGGAGAACGTTCATCAAAAGCTCCTGTTCAAAGGAATTCTGACCAGTCTGGATTTTGTCCATATGGTTTAAAAGCTGAAGAAATAAAAGCCCCATGGTAATCTGGTTCATGAGCCGTTTATTCTGGAGCTCATGGGTAATGGTCCAGACAAGATTTTCCACAAGATTCTGAACAGGAAGAATCCCGGATACCTGAAAGTGAAGGTAGGAAACAGGAGAGTCTGCGGACTGAAGACAGCCGGTAACAAAGTCCCGAAGCATGCTTGGCTCAGAGCCAAGCATGGCCAGAGTCTGATCAAAAAATTCAGGAAGAATAATAAAATTTACGGCAATATCTTCTGCTGAGGCGGGTAAGATTTCCTGGGTAGCATGCTGGTTTAAAATCAGCAGTTCTCCGGTGCGAAGGACGATTTTCGAGCCGTTGATTACATGAACAGTCTGACCGGAACACATATAAATCATTTCCACATAATTGTGTGTATGCCTGGGAAAATGGACAAAACGAGTGTGTGGGCGAACCTGAATCAGCTTTCCCTTCTGGAGCATTTTCTGGCTGTCAATGACAAAGGCGGGGGAATCGGAGTAGATGGCGGGATCAATGGATGGATCTCCGTCTAAAATACGCTGTTCTTCTTCTGTGATCTGGCTTAATTCACGGATCAGCTGCTGATTCATAATCGTTCCTCCTTTTTTCGTCTGCAGGGTATTTTCTGGCAGCCAGGGAAGCGAACTGCGCGCCAGAGAAAAAAGGCTGCCAGGCAGAGAGCTTCTTTCCTGCTATCATATCATATTTTTAAAGATTTGCAAATAAGGACAGATCTTTCATCAAACGGTGTGCTTTTAGGGAGGGGATTTTTTTTATAAAATAAATAACAGTTCAGTCATAAGAAATTTAGGAGGAGGGGCAACATGAGTCCATATTTTCTTGCCGTTGACATTGGAGCATCCAGCGGAAGACATATGCTGGGCCATCTGGAAAAGGGACGGCTGGTACTAGAGGAGATTTACCGTTTTGAAAACGGGATGAAGCAGACGAAAGAGGGACTGTGCTGGGATATTCCTGCGCTGTTTCAGGAAATCAAGACAGGAATCCGGCGCTGTGGAGAGCTTGGCAAGATTCCTGTTTCTATGGGAATTGATACCTGGGCAGTGGATTATGTGCTTTTGGATGAGCAGGATCAGATACTGGGAGATACCTTTGGATACCGGGACAGCCGTACAGAAGGAATGGACGAGGAGGTTTACCGTCTGATTCCGGAAAAGGAGCTGTATCAGAGAACCGGAATTCAGAAGCAGATCTTTAATACGGTATTCCAGCTGATGGCAGTAAAAAAGGCGCATCCGGAATATCTTGAACAGGCAAGAACCTTTCTGATGCTGCCGGATTATTTTCATTTTCTGCTGACTGGAGAGAAGCGTTCGGAGTATACCAATGCAACCAGCACGCAGCTGGTGAATGCAGAGACAAAGGACTGGGATGATGAGGTGATAAGCCGTCTTGGTTATCCCAGAGAGATGTTTCTGCCTTTGAGCCAGCCGGGAACTCAGGTGGGCGTTTTTACAAAGGAAATCGAAAAAGAAGTGGGATTTTCCTGTCAGGTTGTACTTCCTGCTACCCACGATACAGCTTCTGCTGTTATGGCAGTTCCGTGTCAGGAGGATAACTGCCTGTACATCAGCTCCGGCACCTGGTCTTTAATGGGAACGGAAAATAAAAAGGCCATCTGCACAGAGGAAAGCCGTCAGAAGAATTTTACCAACGAGGGCGGATATGATTTCCGATACCGGTATCTGAAAAACATTATGGGACTGTGGATGATTCAGTCTGTCCGCCATGAAGAAAAGGATCAGTATTCTTTCGCTCAGCTCTGTGAAATGGCGGATGAATGCAGTGATTTTCCGTCCCGGGTATTTGTAAATGCACAGGAATTTCTGGCTCCGGAAAGTATGACAGAGGCCGTGCGCCAGTATTGCGAAAAATCGGGACAGAGAGTTCCGGAAACAACAGGAGAATTGGCAGCAGTCATCTATCAGAGTTTGGCGAAGTGCTATGGGGAGACCGTTCAGGAGATTGAGCAGCTGACGGGAGAGCACTATGATACCATTCACATTGTAGGCGGCGGGGCCAATGCCGATTATTTAAACAGACTGACTGCCAGTCAGTCAGGACGCCGGGTGCTGGCAGGACCATCGGAAGCAACGGCAATAGGAAATCTGATGGCTCAGATGATAGGAAAAGGAGAATTTGCAGGGCTTATGCAGGCAAGAGCCTGTGTGGCAGAATCCTTCCCCATTCGTGAGTATCAGAAGGGCTGAAGAAGCATCATTTAGGGAACTGAAAATAGATGAAAAAAGAAGCATGACAGATGAAAAAAACATGCGAAAGGAGACAAAAAATGAATCATTATGAAGCAGCCAGAGAAAAATACCGTCTGGCAGGTGTGGACACAGAGGCAGTAATTGAAAAGATGATGAAGATTCCGGTATCTCTTCATTGCTGGCAGGGCGATGATGTAAAGGGCTTTGATCAGGATGGTCCTCTGACTGGAGGAATTCAGACTACAGGAAACTATCCGGGAAAGGCGAGAACTCCTCAGGAGCTGATGGCAGATATGGAGCAGGCTCTGAGCCTGATGCCGGGAAAAAAGAAACTGAACCTTCATGCAAGCTATGCTGTTTTTGAGCCGGGCCAGGAGGTGGATCGTGACAAGCTGGAACCGAAGCATTTTGAAAAATGGGTAGAGTTTGCAAAAAAGCATCAGATGGGCATTGATTTTAACCCCACCTTTTTCTCTCACCCGAAGGTAAAGGATGGTCTGACCTTAAGCAGTCCGGACGAGGAAACGAGAAAATTCTGGATTGAGCACGGCAAGGCATGTATCAGGATTTCTGAATATTTTGCAAAAGGGACTGGTGTTCCCTGTGTAATGAATATCTGGACCGGAGACGGATACAAGGATATTCCGGCAGACAGAATGGGACCGAGACTGCGCTATAAGGATTCTATTGAGCAGATTCTGTCTCAGCCATTTGATAAAAACCTGGTAAAGCCCTGTGTGGAATCCAAGGTATTCGGCATTGGAGTAGAGTCCTATACTGCTGGTTCCGCAGAGTTTGCATTAAGCTTTGCTGCAACCCATGACGGTGTGCTTCCGCTGATGGATAACGGTCATTATCATCCCACAGAGGTGGTATCTGACAAGATTCCGGCTCTGCTGTGTTTCTTCCCGGAAATTGCTCTTCATGTAACAAGACCGGTTCGCTGGGACAGTGATCATGTTGTTCTTTACGATGATGAAACAAGAGAGATTGCCAAGGAGATTGTCCGCAATGACGCTCTGGATCGGGGATATATTGCACTGGATTATTTTGATGCCAGCATTAACCGGATTTCTGCATGGGCAGTTGGTTTCCGCAGCTTCCAGAAGGCTCTGCTTTCTGCTTTGTGCACTCCGTATGCAGAGCTTCGCAGACTGCAGGAGGAGAACCGTATGACAGAGCTGATGGTAATGCAGGAGAACCTGAAAATGTACCCGCTGGGAGAGGTTTGGGAAGAATACTGCCGCCGCTGCCAGGTAGCTGTGGACAGCCAGATGTTTGAAGAGATTGAAAAATATGAAAAGCACGTACTGTCAGTACGGAAATAATGAAAAGAGAATAGAAGAAACGAGAAAGAGTCCCCGGCAGAAAGGGAGAAGGAGGAAATAACAAGTATGAAATTTTTAGATGCAGAGTTTGTACAGGGATTTATCCGCATGGCAAATGATGGATGGGAGCAGGGATGGCATGAGAGAAACGGCGGAAATCTGTCCTACCGCGTAAAGCCGGAGGAGGCAGACAGTGTCAGAGAGAATTTTAATCCCGGACCGTGGCAGCCCATCGGCACCTCAGTGCCTGGACTGGCTGGAGAGTATTTTCTTGTAACGGGAAGCGGAAAATATTTCAGAAATGTTATTATTAACCCGGAGGATTCCATCTGCATGATTGAGGTAGATGAAAAGGGAGAATCCTATCGGATTGTCTGGGGACTGAAAAACGGCGGACGTCCTACCAGTGAGCTGCCTTCTCATCTGATGAATCACGAAGTAAAGAAGCAGGCAACCGACGGAAAATACCGTGTGATTTATCATGCTCATACAACCAATGTGATTGCTCTGACCTTTGTTCTTCCTCTGTCTGATGAGGTGTTTACCAGAGAGCTTTGGGAAATGGCAACCGAGTGTCCCGTTGTTTTCCCGGACGGAATCGGTGTGGTGCCCTGGATGGTTCCCGGCGGACGCGACATTGCCGTAGCTACCAGTGAGCTGATGAAAAAATATGATGTGGCAATCTGGGCTCATCATGGAATGTTTGCAGCAGGAGAGGATTTTGATCTGACCTTCGGACTGATGCATACCGTAGAAAAATCTGCTGAGATTCTGGTAAAAATGCTGTCTATGCAGCCGAATAAGCTTCAGACTATCACACCCCAGAACTTCCGGGATCTGGCAAAGGATTTCCGAGTAACTCTGCCAGAGAAATTCCTGTATGAGAAATAAGAGGTGACGAAAAATGGTAAGAAAAGGATTTAAAATGTTTCTTTATCCAGGCATGGAAGAGGAATATGAGAAGCGCCATAATCAGCTCTGGCCGGAAATGCGGGATATGATTCACGAGTACGGCGGACACAATTATTCCATTTATCTGGATCGGGAAACCCATGTGCTGTACGGATATCTGGAGGTAGAGGATGAGGAGCGTTGGGCTGCCTCTGCTGATACGGCAATTAACCGGAAATGGTGGGATTTTATGGCTGATATTATGGAAACCAATCCGGACAACAGCCCTGTTTGTGTGGATTTAAGCCCTGTATTTCATCTGGATTGAGGAAATACTGGACAGATTTCCTTTTTGGTGTTATTCTGTAGAAGAATAAATATGCGTAGATAAGGGAGCTTGTAGGAGCAGGCTGAGAGGAAGTAATCGAACTTCGACCGATTGTACCTGATTTGGGTAATGCCAACGTAGGGATTTCATGCTGGATACAGAATGCAGACCGTTGACAGACCGGCTTCGGGATGCGAAAGTGCATCCGGGCTGATCGAAAACAGAGAGAAAGCGGCGTTTTTTGTAAGCATAAAGGCCTTACAGAAAACGCCATTTTTTGTTTCATAGGAAATTACGTCCTATGAAACAAAAATGCTCCGCGAGGATCGCCATGCGGCGGTAGAGAATTTTGTCGCAGAAGCGACCCGCCGCAGGCGGAGAAGCTCGCGAGCGAGCTTCTTTTTTATTTTTCTATATTATTTAAAGGCTCATTCGACAGATACAGCCCCTTTCAGGACGCGTAAAAAGGAGGAATCTATGAGAGAATACACAACACAGATGGACGCTGCAAGAAAGGGAATCATTACAAAGGAAATGGAAGCAGCAGCAAAAAAGGAGCAGATGGCGCCAGAAGAGCTGAGGGCTCTGATTGCAGAGGGAAGGGCAATTATCCCTTGCAACAAGCTGCATACAAGTATTGTTCCCAATGCTATTGGTTCTATGCTGAAGACAAAAATCAATGTGAATCTCGGCACTTCCAGAGACTGGAAGGATATTGATATGGAGCTGGAAAAGGTAAGAGATGCGGTAAATATGGGGGCAGAATCCATTATGGATCTCAGCTCCTTTGGCGATACGCAGAAGTTTCGCAGAAAGCTGACCGCAGAGTGTCCTGCCATGATTGGAACCGTTCCGATTTATGATGCTGTTGTTTATTATCATAAGCCGCTTAAAGAAATTACCTCAGAGGAATGGATTAAGATTGTGGAAATGCATGCCCAGGACGGTGTGGATTTTATGACCATTCATGTGGGAATCAATCGGAATACAGCAAAGCGTTTTAAGGATGCGAAGCGTCTGACTAACATTGTTTCCCGCGGCGGCTCTATTATTTTTGCCTGGATGGAAATGACAGGGGAGGAGAATCCTTTCTATGAGCATTATGAGAGAATTCTCGATATCTGCAGAGAGTATGATGTGACGCTGAGTCTGGGAGATGCATGCCGTCCGGGATGTCTGGAGGACGCCTCTGATATTTCCCAGATGGAGGAGTTAATTACTTTGGCAGAGCTGACAAGACGGGCCTGGGAAAAGGATGTACAGGTTATGATTGAAGGGCCGGGACATATGCCTTTGGATCAGATTGCTGCCAATATGAAGATTCAGCAGACAGTCTGCAAGGGTGCTCCTTTCTATGTACTGGGGCCTCTGGTAACGGACATTGCGCCGGGATATGATCACATTACAGCAGCGATTGGCGGAGCGATTGCAGCCGCAGCAGGAGCCTCTTTCCTCTGCTATGTAACTCCGGCAGAGCACCTGCGTCTTCCGGATGTCAATGACGTGAAAGAGGGAATTATTGCATCAAAAATTGCAGCCCATGCAGCAGATATTGCAAAAGGAATCAAGGGCGCAAAGGAATGGGATAAGGCTATGAGTACGGCACGGAAGAAGCTGGACTGGGAAGAAATGTTCCGGCTTTCTATTGATCCGGAAAAGGCCAGGGCTTACCGGGCATCTGCAAAGCCGGAAAAAGAGGACACCTGTTCCATGTGTGGAAATTTCTGTGCAGTGAAAAATATGAACCGGATTCTGGATGGAGAAATTGTTAATATTTATGATGAATGATAAAGTTTTCAGCTCGAAAGGGCAGAAAATTTGAATGAAAAATGGAGAGAAGATATGAAGCTGGATTTGAGGGTGTATGCAGTAACAGATCGGACATGGACAGGAGAAAAATCTCTGTTCTGTCAGCTGGAGGAGGCTTTGCAGGCAGGGGTCACTCTGGTGCAGTTAAGAGAAAAGAAGCTGGATGACGATGCATTTTTAGAAGAGGCAAGGCAGATAAAGGCTTTGACAGATTCCTATGGGGTTCCTCTGATTATTAACGATAATGTGAAGGTAGCTCTCGCCTGTGATGCAGCGGGAGTTCACATTGGTCAGGAGGACATGGATGCAGCCTGTGTACGCCGCCTTCTGGGCCCTGACAAAATCCTGGGTGTCACTGCAAAGACAGTGGAGCAGGCAAGGAGGGCAGAGAAGGCCGGGGCAGATTATCTTGGATCCGGCGCAGTTTTTGGCTCCTCCACAAAGAGGGAGGCCCTTCCTATGACTATGGAGAGGCTGAAGGAGATCACTGCTTCTGTATCGATTCCTGTAGTGGCAATCGGAGGAATTCACAAGGGGAATATCCGTCAGCTGAAGGGAACCGGCATCGCAGGAGCCGCTGTAGTATCTGGTATTTTTGGAGCAGAGGACATAAAAAAAGCAACAGCTGAATTGAGAAGTGCAGTAGAGGAAATTTTATAACAGTTCAGGACGGGGCATCTTCTTGTCCGGCAAAGCCGAACAAGAAGCATCGGAGAT